>RCMY010000143.1_pt1 | contig 69939 bp, 63 predicted proteins | sample 2041341 | NCBI WGS metagenome assembly RCMY01 (sample SAMN09708234, study PRJNA481090) | Marine sediment metagenome, whole genome shotgun sequencing project. | reverse complement strand
TCAGAGCTGCAAGAGCCAGAGCTGTATGAGTCAGAGCTGCAAGAGCCAGAGCTGTATGAGTCAGAGCTGCAAGAGCCAGTGGATCTCGTTGAGCCTCCAACCGAACTGATGACGCCGGCAGCCATGGCGGAAGTGACACCGCAGGACGACGAGCTTGCCGCTGCCATGGCGGAGTTCGACAGGTTGTTTGAGGAGAGGCAACGGGAGCCGCAGCAAATTCCGCCTCTCGTGGAGCCTTCTTCTGAGCAGGGTCCCTCAGCGGTCATAGCGGCACCGCCAGAATTGGCCGCTCAACTGGCACCGGCGCCTCTGCCCGTTGAACTCCAACCCGATCCAGTTCAGCCGTTCGCCGAATCCGTCCCCGCTCCTGCACCCGACCCCGAAGCCGGGCAGCAAATGGCACCACCGAGATCGCCAGTCCCAATCGCGCCAGTCCCGATCGCGCCAGAGGTTTACAATGCTGAACCGTTGCGCGAAGTTGTGACGGCGCCCGAAGTGTATGCGGCGCCCGAAGGTCACTGGTCGAATCAAACGGCAATGAACGAGGGCGCTGAGTCGAAAGTCCGGCCACACAAGCGCGACATCGCTGCGAGTGATGCGATCACTACGAACGCCCTGGTCTTGCCGAATTTTCCCGTTTCCATGCCCACCACCGGCCCCGTGAAAGGCACGGGCGAGGTTCTCATGACGGGTTCGATCAACCTGCCGCGAAGCTTGGGCGTTAACGGGCTTCACCCTTCGCGTTACGATCGCGCCGACATTGATGAGATCATCGATGCCTCCGACCGCGAGGATGCTGCGCCCGATTCAGCACCCGTTCGCGCGGTCCGCGCCGTGAGCACGTACACGTCGTCGCAAGGAATTATCAATATGAAGCGGCCGAAGGGCAATAATCTGCCCATGGTGCTTTCGATCACTGCAGGTGTCATGATGGTCGGCGTCGTCGTCCTGGTCGTTGTCGGAATGATCTTCAAGATCTTCTGATTCGTGACGCATACATTTCCGGGACTGGTGAAACTTTTATGACGGCATCCGATCGTGCGCGCGAACTGCTCGCCATAGCGGCGTCAGCGGCAGACGCGAAGCAGGCGGAGAACCTCGTCGCGCTCGACGTTTCTGAGCCGATGCCTTTTGCCGACATTTTCTTGTTGGCCAGTGGGGACAATGAACGTCAAGTGATGGCGATCGCAGCCGAAGTGGAGGATCGACTCACTGACAGCGGTTCGAAGCCGCTCCGGCGTGAAGGCCGCGCCGAGGGTCGCTGGATTCTTCTCGATTTTGGTGACCTAGTTGTGCACGTGTTCCATGCAGAAGACCGGATGTATTACTCCCTCGAACGACTGTGGAGCGATTGCCCGGTTCTTCCGACTAGTGCGTAGTGTGAGGGAACTTCCGCGCTGGGATGCGCTGCCGGGAGACGCCAGGAGGTGCCTGGCTCAGATCGATGACTGGGCTATGTGTCTTCGCGACAGCACGGTAGTGGCTTTATTCTCGGAAAGCGCGGGGCACGGCATGACCGCGGCACGTGGGGCAGAGCTCCTCGATGCCCTTGAGGGGTTTGTGGGCGAGCACTGGGATTTTCGCCATGGTCGTGAAAGGAACCTCGCGATCGAGCCGGAGTTCTCCCAGGAACAAGTGGTGGCCATCGCCGCTGCTGCCGAAGACCTCGGGTTAGTGGGCACGTTGCCTCCGCGTCGACGTCACTACGACGCGATCATCATGACGGGCGGGATGGTTCGCGCAGGCATCGTGAAGCCTCGTTTTGCACGTGCGCTGTACGAGCGCGGCGTCGATTGGAACGAGGCCGTTTTCCTCGGCGGATTTCGAGAATTTGCGGGGGATGAGGTTTCCCTCGGGCCACTACTCGGCGTCACCGGCAGCAATGAGTTTGATGCGATGACCGCGGGCATGCGGTTCGCGTTTGATCTCGGGGACCCTGACTCCGTCGAGAGTTCACCCGGAGCCGCCGCAGGCAGCGATGTGCGGCGCGTGGGCAACGCCCACTGGCGCGAGGACTCCTGGAGCTGGAACGACCGCACACTTCGCGTGGTAGCTGCTCCTTCCTCTGCTCCAGAGCTTCGCCGAGCGAACACCGTGGACACCTATCGTTTTTGGGCCGCACGCGCGGAAGGCATCCGCTCGGTTCTCATCGTCACGACCCCGGTCTATGTGCCATATCAGGCGGCGGGTGCTGTGGAGGTTCTTGGCCTCGAGTCGGGCTTCTCTGTCGAAACAGTGGCCGTGAGTGACGCGGCGAGCGATCTCGGTGAGCACACGCAGGTGTTTTTGCCCATGCACTATGCGCAGGAGCTCCGTTCGGCGGTGCACGGTTTTCGGCAATTGCGACGACGGCTCGCTGGTTGACGCGCCTTCCCCTACGAGAGGAGGCATGCAACAATGGGGCCACTGTTGTCGGTGAATGTCATGAAGCGAGGCCGTCCGTTGCGTTTTCGATCAGCGTTCATTCCAGCGCTCTTGGCTTTGACTCTCACCGGATGTGGCACGGTGCAAGCGCCGACGCCGAGCCCAGTCCCCAGCTCGAGTGCCAGCACTCCGACATCCTCCGCCGCGCCGGCCGCGTCACCCGCTGCGAACGCGCTGGTACTGCCCGGAGATTGTGTATCGCTCGTCCCAACCAGTGTCGTCCAGGGGGAGTTTGGAACAAACTGGGTGCCGATCAGCTATACGCCTCAAGCTGAAGACGTGGTAGGTCGGGACTTTGCAGCTCGCGGTGGTCTCGTTTGCCTGTGGGGCATTCCAAATTCGGGTGCGGGAATGACTGTTTTTGTGGCGGAGCGCGCCACGGCAACGGATCAGGAGCAAACGACGGAATGGGCGAGCGAAGGTCTGACGGAGTGCCCGTCATTTCTTGACGAATGTTTCTCCAGAGTATTCGAAACGGAAGTCGATACGACGGCTGAAGTTCGTGCGCTCGTCGAGGGTTGGGAACTTCGGATCCAGGGTTCCGCGACCGCGATCGATCCTTTGCTTGTTCTTGCTCGGGAAGCGGCAAACAACATGGGATACATTTGACCCGTACACTGACTGTCCCGCCGCCAGTGTAGTAATCTAGTGAAGTTGTTTGCGTTCATTCGCAAGCCGCGGGGCTGTGGCGCAGTTGGTAGCGCACCTGCATGGCATGCAGGGGGTCAGGGGTTCGAATCCCCTCAGCTCCACCAAAACTTTTACTTCTCAGCGACGGGGTTCCGTCGGGGGCGAATACCCGCGTTTGCGAGCTCGTCTCTCGCGTCGATACTCCCGGTTGTTCCAGCGCAGGAAGATCGCGGCAAGAATCGCCGCAAGAGCCGTGGCCGTAAGAATGGCGATTTTGGCTGCATCACTGTGAATGGACGCGGGGAACGAAAGCTCTGCCAGCAGCAGCGACACCGTGAAGCCGATTCCCGCAAGAAGTCCGATGGGCAAAAGATCCCGCATGGACAGCCCGGGCGGAAGCCGCAGTCGCGAGAATTTCGTGACGAGAACTGTCGTGCCCAAGACACCCACGAGCTTGCCCACGACAAGTCCGAGCACAATGGCAGGAACAACCGGCTGGCTGAATAGCGCTGCAGCGCCGCCGCCATCGACGATCGAAACTCCTGCAGAGAAGAACGCGAAAACCGGCAGCGCGAAAGCGGAAGACCACGGTTTCACAAGGTGCTCGTAGCGGCGAGAACGCGTCGAACCTTCACCGTGCAGGTACCGTGCCGGGATGACGACTCCGAGGAGAACGCCGGCGATGGTGGCGTGGATACCCGAAGCGTGCATGAGCCCCCACGCGAGGACAGCGAGGGGAACGAGCATCCACCATCTTGCGCTACGGAGCCGAGTGACGAGAGCGAACACCGCGATGACGACAAGGGAAAGAGCGAAAGCGATGAGGTTAACGCTCGCTGTGTAAAACACGGCAATGATGATGATGGCGAGAAGATCGTCGACGACCGCGAGGGTGAGCAAAAATGTGCGGAGGGATGACGGCAAACCGCGACCGAAGAGGGCGAGAATCGCGAGCGCAAACGCAATGTCCGTTGCCGTCGGGATAGCCCAGCCGTGCAAAGCGGAGGTGTCTCCCGTGACGAGGATGACACCCACGAATACGAGTGCGGGAATGACCATCCCGCCAATCGCAGCGAGCATCGGCACGGCAGCTTCGCGGAAATTGCGCAAACTTCCCGCGACAAACTTGTGTTTGAGTTCCGCGCCGACGACGAAGAAAAAGATGGCAAGCAATCCATCTGTCGCCCACGAGGCGAGAGACAAGTCCAGGTGAAGGGAAGCTGGACCAAGTTGCACATCAGAAAGCGCTGCATAGCCGGACCGCCACGGAGAGTTTGCCCACACCAGTGCAATCGCGGCCGCGAGAACGAGTAAGCCTCCACTCGTCGTTTCCAGAGTGACCCAGCGGTGTGCGCGCACTCGACGAGAACGGTGAATACGGTTTTCGGTCATGGGGTTCCTGCCATTATTGGCACCGCCAAACGGGTCGCCGACGGGTGCGCCGACCAGACTTCCCGGCAAAACCAAGTACCAAGTCTACGCGATTACTCGAGGTTTCTCGTGCAAACCTCACCAGTCCGCGGTCCGGTAGTCCTTCAGGAACACCCCGTGGATGTCCTCACCAGCTTCTCCCCGCACGATCGGGTCGTAGACGCGTGCCGCGCCATCCACGAGGTCGAGCGGGGCGTGAAAGCCCTCCTCAGCGAGGCGCACCTTTGTGTGGTGCGGGCGTTCGTCGGTGATCCATCCCGTATCGACGGCGGTCATGAGGATGCCATCCGTTTCGAGCATCTCGCCAGCACTCGTGCGCGTGAGCATGTTGAGCGCCGCTTTCGCCATATTCGTGTGAGGATGCCCTGGGCCCTTGTAGCGCCGCGCGAACTGACCCTCCATGGCCGACACGTTGACCACGTATTTGCGATGAGCGGTGGATGCCGCCATCGCCGGGCGCAGCTTGCTGATGAGCAGGAACGGCGCGGTCGTGTTGGCGAGCTGCACCTCGAGCATTTCGAGGGGTTCCACTTGCTGAACGTGCTGGGTCCAGCTGTTGATATGCAATTCGTCGGGCACGAGGCCCCCCGCGTCAATAGCGGTGCCCGCCGCCATCCGTTCGAGAGAAGACGAACCGGCCGTCATCGCCATTTCGGCCAATTCATGTGCGCGGCTCGCGCGAGTGCTTTCGTCGACAGCGGGTGTTGCGTCGCGCGTGCTCGGCGAAATCGCCCGCGCCGCATCGATGTTCCCGGATTCTGGCAACAGCATGCGCGGGTGGAGGTCGCTCGTGTGACCAAAAGTGAGAATGTCGGGCAGCGGACCATCGGGGAGCGGCTCATGCTCGGCCGCAGCAAGCGGCGCGTAAGAGCCGGGAGAGCGGCGCACAGTTTGCGCAGCGTTGTTGATGAGGATGTCGAGCGGGCCGGCTTCCGCCACCGATTCTGCGAGCCCAAGCACTTGGGACGGGTCGCGCAAGTCAATGCCGACGACGCGCAGCCTGTGCAGCCAGTCGCCGGCATCCGGAAGGGAGGAGAACCTCCGTGCAGCGTCGCGCGGAAAACGGGTCGTGATGGTCGTGTGAGCGCCGTCCCGCAGCAGCCGGAGGGCAATGTGCATCCCGATCTTGGCGCGGCCACCCGTGAGAAGGGCACGTTTGCCGCTGAGGTTGGTGCGGGCGTCGCGCTTGTCGTGGTTGAACGCGGCGCACTCCGGGCACAGTTGATGGTAAAAGGCATCCACTTGCGTGTAGTGCTGCTTGCAGATGTAACACGCTCGCGACTTGAGGAGTTCGCCAGCGAACGGGGCGGCGACGCGCGTGGCAAGCGGAATGCCGCGCGTCTCATCATCAATTCGGTCGGGAGCCCCCGTGGCGGTTGCTGCAACTACCGCGCGGTCGGCGTCGGCGATCACGGCGCGCTTCTCGAGCCGACGATTCTTCTTGACGGCCTTGAACATCCGTGCCGTGGCTTGCCGCACAGTGATGAAGTCGGGGTGTTCTTCGTCGAGATCGTCCATCGCCGAAAGCACCCGCAACACGGTGTCGAGTTCTGCCGGATCGATGCTGTTGCCGTCGCTCAAAACACTCGCCCGCTCACGCCAATACCTCGATCATCACCGAACGATTCTATCCGCCCGCATCGGGGCCCGTGGAAAGCGCAGGAGGGCGGCTAGGACGTCCCAAGCAGGATGGCCGCCGTGATGGCGAGCGCGACGCCACCAAGTTGCGGCACAGACATCCGCTCTTTTAGCACCGCCCACGCCAGAAATACGGTCGCGAGCGGGTAAAGGCTCACAAGAACAGCAACGACGGCGAGGTTGCCGCTGTGCAGCGCGATCACGAGAAAGATGTTCCCGATACCGAGAAGCACGCCAGATACTGCACTTAAGACCCAGGTTCCCGCACCGACCGGTTCTCGTGGCTCTATCTCAGTGACGAGGGGCGCGATAGGAGCGCCATTGAGCCAGTCGTCGTTGGTGCGAAACCGTGCCAAAGCGACGAGCGGCAGCAACATTGCTAACCCGACCGCCATATCCACGAATGCGGGAAACACGCCGGAGTCAGGGGGTGCAAAGTCAAGAAAGACAACAGCAAAACCAAGAGTCACCCCCGAGATGAGGCCGAGAAGGCCGCCCCGAAGCGTAATCCGTTGGATCGCCGGCTCGCCAGAAGCCATCTTGGCCGGTACCGAAATCAGTGTGGTGGCAACGAGGGCAAGACCGATCGCGAACCACGCGATGGGTGGCAGATTGTGCCCAAGAGCCGCGGCAATGATGACGGGAATGGCCGTCTGAACGAGCGCGATAAGGGGTGCGAGCAGTCCCATTGGCCCAATGGCGAGGGCAGCATAAAACGTGACCATTCCCACCGTGCCTGCGATTCCTGCAAGCGCCCCGGCCCACAGCGCCTGGTCACTGTAGTTCCACGACGTGGCGAGGAGCGCAATGGCTGCAGTGGCGGTGGCGGCGACGAAGATGACGGCGCTCGACTTGATGACCGTGAGCCTGCGCGCGGTGAGCGCGCCCAGAAAGTCTGAGGCCCCGTAAAACAGGCTCGCCGAGAGGGCGAGAGCGACGACAATTGCCACGAGTTATCGGTCGCTCCTAGAGTCCATGAGATAACTGTAGTGACCGCCGGTGCCTCCCGTTGAGCTTTAAACTGAGCGCATGGCTCCCACGAAACTCATTCTCGATTGCGACCCTGGGCTCGACGATGCCCTCGCCATTCTGTTAGCCCACAGTGACCCAGAGCTTGAGCTCGTCGCGCTCACAACAGTCGGCGGGAATGTTGCGATCGAGAACACGACGCGAAATGCACTGCAATTGCGCGAATATCTGGGGTTCACCGATGTTCCGGTTGCGGCTGGGGCACCTGGACCGCTCGTGCGAGAAACAAAGAATGCGGCAGAAGTTCACGGAGTGGGCGGTCTCGGGGATGTCATCCTTCCGGCCGCGTCGCTGCAGCGAGACGCGCGAAATGCCGTGGATGTCATCATCGAAACGCTGCAAAAGGCTCCTGGTGAAATTCACCTTGTGGCTACCGGCCCGATGACGAACGTTGCCCTCGCGCTTCGCAAGGAACCGCGCATCGCCGAATGGGCGGCATCCTTCGTGATTATGGGTGGTTCGTTCACACGTGGCAACACGACGCCCGCCGCAGAGTTCAACATTTATGCAGACCCTGAGGCCGCCGCAGAGGTGTTCGCCGCGGACTGGCAAGTCGTGATGGTTGGCCTCGATCTCACGCTTCAAGCTCTGGTCGACGACACCATCAAAGAGCGGATGCTGCAGCTTGGAGCGCTCGGACGTGAACTTGTCGTGCCGCTCGCCACCTTCTGGAACGACCCGCAGGATCCCGACTGGGGAGGTCAGGCCGTGCACGACGTGTGCGCTGTTGCCTACATTCGGCGGCCGGACCTGTTCACGAGCGTGCCCGCGCGCGTCGAAGTGGAAACCATGGGGGAGTGGTCTGCAGGCATGACGGTCACCGATTTCCGGTCAAGCATCCCCAACGCGCTCGTGCCGGTCAAGCTCGACGTCGACGGCTTCTGGGACTACGTGCTGGAGAGCTACCAGCGGGTAGCGACCTAGGACACGCTGATCGAAACGGAGTGATGCCCTGTCGCGCCGTCGGGTACGACATCCGCGTAAGCGGCCGTTTGTACCTTGCCATTCGCATCCGTTGCACGGACCGTGAGCTCGTGCTGCCCGCTCGTCGCTTCCCACGCAAACGACCACTGGAGCCAGGTGTCGGCCGAGATCGCTTCTGCGAGGGTAGCCTCCCTCCACGGCCCATCGTCGACGCGAACCTCGACTGCCGAAACGCCCACGTGTTGCGACCATGCGACGCCGGCGACCATCACGGGCCCGGCGACGACATTCTGAAACCTGCCGGGAGTGTCGATTCTCGATGAAAGCTTGACGGGCCCGCGTGCGCTCCAGCCGCGGTGCGTCCAATACGCAGCATCCTCGGCAAACGTCGTGACCTTGAGTTCCGTCACCCATTTCGTCGCCGACACGTAACCGAAGAGCCCAGGTACGACCATGCGCACGGGAAAACCGTGTTCTGGCGGCAACGGCTCCCCGTTCATCGCGACGGCGAGGATGGCGTTGCGGTCATCGGTGAGAGCCGAAATCGGTGTTCCCGCTGTGAAGCCGTCAACGCTGCGGGAGAGCACCATATCCGCACCGGGCTTCGGTCCCGCCTCAGCGAGGAGCTTTCGGATGGGGTAGCCGAGCCACAACGCGTTTCCAATAAGCCCGCCCCCGACACTATTGGAGACGCACGCAAGGGTTGCGTAACTTTCCTCGAGCGGAAGCGCGAGAAGTTCCTCGAAACTGAGAGTCACGTCACGGTCAACGAGCCCCGTAACTGTCAGGGACCACTGCTCGGGGTCGATCGACGGCACAATGAGCGCGGTATCAATCCGGTAGAAATCTTCGTTTGGCGTCACAAGGGGGCTAAGACCGGAGATATCGAGGGAAGCCCCAGCGGGGATCGGGTCTGCCTTTACAGCGGCGGAAGGGAGGGTGAACATCCGACGCGCGGCATCAACCGCCTGGATGCTCGTCGCGGCGATGCGCCCGCCGATCGCGGCGAGAACGCCGAGTCCCGCCGCGAGACCAACAGAGACGAGGAACGCGCGACGTTCAACACCGCGCTCGAGCGCGCCACTCGCCGTTTCAACGGAGAGAGAGCGCCGAGTGAGAAACACGAGCACCGTGATCGCGATGACGGCGGCGATGATCGCGGGAATCGCTGAGAGCATCGTCGAGTCGCCACGAGTCGCAGCGGCGAACACGCCAAGCGTCCCCACTCCCACAAAAATGATGCGGCCCCACGGCGGTTTTCTCGCTTCGGCGATGCCGGCAAAAACCGCCAGAACTGCAACAAGAAGTACAACAGCGACGATGATGACAATTTTGTCGGCCGTGCCGAAGAGGCCGATGACGGCGTCTTTCAGCCACGCGGGAGAGAGGTCGATGACGAGCGCGCCACTCGCGGCGAGGGGGCTGGACCGAGGCGAAAGGAGCACAGCGACGACTTCGGCAACTCCGACACCCGCGCTTGCCGCGGCGAGCCCCGCGAAGGCCGAACGCCATCGAGAGCGGCCGTCGGAGAGCGGCGGCGCAGGCCTTTTCGTTTCCGGAACCGGTTGCGGCATCTCCCAAGCATAAATCGGCAACCGCTGTGCGACGACTGCACGTTCGGGAGTGTGCAACGGTTAACGGGTGCAGATTCCCGCAACGAGCGACCCGGATGCCGTCTACACCGCATTCGTCGACTGGGCGACGAATGAGGGATTCACCCTGTATCCCGCTCAAGACGAAGCGGTCATGGAACTCGTCACGGGTGCACACGTCATCCTGAGTACGCCAACGGGCAGTGGCAAGTCTCTCGTGGCGATTGGCGCGCACTTTGCCGCGCTCGCGGCGGGCAAACGCAGCTACTACACGGCACCCATTAAAGCGCTCGTCTCCGAGAAATTCTTCGCCCTTGTCGACATTTTTGGGGCAGAAAACGTCGGCATGGTGACGGGGGACTCGAGCGTCAACTCCGACGCACCCATCATTTGCTGCACGCAGGAGATTCTTGCGAACCTGTCGTTGCGGCACGGTGCGGACACCCCGGCAGACCTCGTCATCATGGACGAGTTCCATTTTTACGCCGACCCCGAGCGCGGCTGGGCCTGGCAGGTTCCCCTCCTGCGCTTGCCGCGAACCCAGTTCCTGATCCTCTCGGCAACGCTCGGCGACATCGACTGGCTCGCGGAAGACCTCACGAAGCGCACCGGTCGGCCCACCGCGACCGTCACGGGCGTGGACCGGCCCGTCCCACTGCACTTCTCCTACGCAACGACGCCCATCCACGAAAGCGTCGAAGAGTTGCTGTCGACCGGCCAGGCGCCGATCTATATCGTGCACTTCTCTCAAGCGGCAGCGCTCGAGCGGGCGCAAGCGCTTACGAGCGTCAAAATCATTGACCGGCAGCAGCGGGATGCCATTGCCGACCTCATCGGTGACTTCCGCTTTACGACAAAGTTCGGGCAGACCCTGTCGCGGCTCATCCGCTCCGGCATCGGCGTGCACCACGCAGGCATGCTTCCCAAATATCGCCGGCTCGTCGAACAGCTCGCGCAACGCGGCCTTTTGCGCGTCATTTGCGGCACCGACACGCTCGGCGTTGGCATCAACGTACCGATTCGCACGGTGCTGCTCACGGCGCTCACCAAATTTGACGGCACCCGCATGCGGCAATTGAGTGCGCGCGAGTTTCACCAAATCGCTGGTCGCGCTGGCCGCGCAGGCTTCGACACCGCGGGAACCGTCGTCGTGCAGGCTCCTGAACACGAAGTCGAAAATGCGCGGCTCGTAGCAAAGGCCGGCGATGACGAGAAGAAGCTCAAACGAATCGTCCGCAAAAAAGCCCCAGAGGGTTTCGTCTCGTGGGGTGAACCGAGTTTTCAGCGGCTCGTCGCGGCGGAACCGGAGAAGCTCACCTCCAGCATGACGATCAGCCACGCCATGATTCTCAACGTCATCGGCCGCGGCGGAGACGCGTTCGCCGAAGTGCGCTCGCTCGTTGAGGACAATCATGAACCACGCAATAAGCAACGGGACCTGATTCGCCGCGCGCTTGCCATTTACCGAACGCTGCGCACGGCGGGCATTGTCGAGGAAGTCACGCGACAACCGCCTGAGGAGGCTGAAGGCCGTCTTGAGGGGAATTCCGGCCCACAGATTCGCCTCACGGTAGATCTGCAGCCGAACTTCGCCCTCAACCAGCCGCTCTCGCCTTTCGCACTCGCCGTCATCGATTTGCTTGACCCTGAGTCACCCGGCTACGCGCTCGATGTCATTTCGGTCATCGAGGCCACTCTCGACAATCCAAGACCCGTGCTTTCCGCTCAAGAGCACCTGGCCCGCGGGGAGGCCATCGGCGCGATGAAGGCGGAGGGGATCGAGTACGACCAGCGCATGGAACTGCTCGAGGAGATCACGCACCCAAAGCCCTTGGAAGAATTGCTTGAGGCTGCTTTCGAGACGTACAGCGCAACACAACCGTGGGCGGCAGATTTTGAGCTGCGACCCAAGTCGGTCGTGCGCGACATGTATGAACGCGCCATGACGTTCAACGAGTTTGTGGGGTTTTACTCCCTCGGCAGGTCGGAGGGCTTGCTCCTGCGGTACCTCTCCGACGCTTTCCGAGCCATCAGGCAAACCATTCCGGAGTCGGCCAAGAGCGACGAAATTCGTGACCTCATCGAGTGGCTCGGAGAGCTTGTGAGGCAAGTCGACTCGAGCCTGCTGGAAGAGTGGGAGGAACTCAGCCATCCGAGCGCTGTGCACGGCGACGAACCCGTGGTGCCTCCAGCGCCACCCTCCGTCGTCACGAACGAGCGAGCGTTCCGCGTGCTCGTGCGAAACGAGCTATTCCGTCGCGTGCAGCTTGCCGCTCTGGATGATGCGGAAGCGCTTGGAGAACTCGACAGCGATGCCGGCTTTGATGTCGCCCGCTGGGGTGAAGCGCTCGATCGCTACTTCGAGGTTCACGACCACCTCGGCACGGATGCTGACGCACGCAGCTCCGCCATGCTTCTCATCGAAAAGGAACCCGAGCATTGGACGGTTCGGCAAATTTTTGCGGACCCAGCGGGCGATCACGACTGGGGCATGACTGCGGTTGTAGATCTCGCGGAATCTGCGGAGCAGGGCGTCGCTGTTATCCGCGTCACGAACGTCGGTCAGTTGTGATGGTGGGGCAACGCCGATGATGCGAGGCTTTCGGGCTCGCAGAGGGGCGCTCGATGAGTCGCGTTATCGAGTACGTCGAACGGGCCCTGCGACCTATTACACAAGCAGACGTGAGTGCGACGGGCTCGACGCGGTTGTGCGGCGCTACCCTTCGAGCCGGGGGTCAGGACCGATATTTGTGCTTGTGCACGGGATCGGAGTGTCCAGTCGCTATTTTCAGCCCGCGGCCGCTGAGTTGACGCGAACAGGTGAGGTCTACCTCGTCGACCTGCCGGGTTACGGCTCCGCACCAGACCCGAAGCGCTCGGTAAGCCTCTTCGACCACGCTCGAGTGCTGGAGTCGGTCATCAGGGAACTGGGGATCGTGAACCCCGTGCTCGTCGGCCACTCGATGGGGAGCCAGGTCGTCTCAAGGCTCGTGGCCGAGTGGCCTAACACGAGTGATCGGGTCGTCCTCATGGCCCCGACCATGTACCCGCAATACCGCTCTCCGGGGGTTGCCGCAGCGAAGCTTCTCACAGACATTTGGCGGGAACCGTTTCGCGTCAAACTGATCGCCGGCATCGACTACGTTTTTCGGTGCGGCATTCCGTACTTTCTCAAGCAGGTTCCGATTCTCTTTGACGACCGCATCGAGGATCGCATTTCAGCCCTCCGCGCACGCGTTCTTGTCATGCGCGGGGACGCTGATGTCATCGTTCCCCGTGAATGGGCGATCGGGCTTTCCGAGCGTGCAGTCCACGGCAGCTTCGTGGAAGTCATCGGTCCCCACGTTGTGATGTTCACCGATCCGGTCTCCGTCGCGAGGGAGATCGTCGCGCACGCGCTCGGTGGGACCCCAAGCGAAGCGGAGGCCGATCGTGTCTAAAGGGAACGCCACTGAATCGGCGAGCCCAGAACCGGCGAACTCTGAATTGGCGGGCCCCGAGGGGGTTGTACATCGCGTCGCAAAAGTCGCGGCCCTGGCCCTCGACTATCTGTGGGTGTTCTGGTGGCAGTTGCGCGTGTTCTTCAGCTTGGGGAGGTGGAGGCGAGTTCCCGAGCGCTACCGCCACGGCCTCCTCGCGCCCATCGTGTTGTTGCCCGGCGTTTACGAAACCTGGCATTTTCTCAGACCGATTGCTGACCAGCTGAACGTTCGAGGTCATCCGGTACACGTGGTCGCCACGCTCGGATACAACCGGCTCAGCATCCCGGATTCGGCCACTGCGGTCGCTAGGTACCTCGCCGAGAACGGTCTTCGGAACGTGACACTCGTCGCCCATAGTAAGGGCGGGCTCATCGGCAAGCACCTCATGACAATCAACGACCCGGAGGCCCGTGTGAGTCGACTTGTCGCAGTGAATACTCCGTTCAGCGGGTCTGCCTACGCGCGATGGGTACCTCTGCGCACTGTTCGCGCGTTTGCGCCGACCGAACCGACGCTCAAGATGCTGAATGTCAGGCAAGAGCGAAACCTCGTGATCACGTCGATTTACGCACGATTCGACCCGCACATTCCCGAAGGGAGCGCCATCGTGGGTGCCCGAAATGTGCCACTACCGCTCATGGGTCATTTCCGTCTGCTCTCCCAGCAGTTGCTTATCGAGACGGTTGTCGAGGAGGCCGAACGCGACAGTGGCGGCGATCGCCGTGACCAGGAGATGTGAGGGGAGCACGAGTGTGATGGGCTTTTGCCTCCACTTGGGTGTTTACTGAGAGCATGACGCGTCAACAACGACTCGTGCTAGTCATCGCGATCCTCGCATCCTTCTGCGCGTTTTTAGATGGCTCTGTCGTGAACGTAGCGCTTCCGGCGATCAGCAAGGAGCTTGGCGGCGGGCTCTCCACGCAACAGTGGGTGGTGGACGCTTACCTCATCACGCTCGGCGCGCTCATTCTGGTCGCCGGATCCCTCTCGGATGTGTTTGGCCGCGTGCCCGTCATCCGCTTGGGACTATGGGGGTTCGGGCTCACTTCTCTCGCGTGCGCACTGTCTCCGACCGTTGAGGTGCTCATTGTTGCGCGGGCGTTGCAGGGTGTGGCCGGCGCGCTACTCGTTCCGAGTTCCCTCGCCATGATCATGTCCGCGTTCCGTGGTGGACCTCAAGCGAAAGCCATCGGTTCGTGGACCGCGTGGACGAGCGCGGCATTCATCGCTGGGCCCATCGTCGGCGGAGCGCTTGTCGACCTATTGTCGTGGCGGTACGTCTTCGCGATCAACGTCATTCCGATTGTCGCGACGCTCATTTTGCTCGCGAAAGTCGAGATGAAGCATGAACGCGACCACTCCATCACGATCGATTTCACCGGCGCGGTGCTTGCGGTGATCGGCGTAGGTGCTCCGGTGTTTGCCCTCATCGAGCAAGACAACTTCGGATGGGCATCGCCGGTGATTTGGGCATCCATGGTCCTCGGGGTTCTCGCGTTCATCGGTTTTCTTTGGCGGCAGGCCACGGCCAAGCAGCCCATGATGCCGCTTTCGCTGTTTCGCGTGCGTAACTTCGCGGTGGGCAACATTGCCACGGTGTTCGTGTACGGTGCGCTCGGGTTCTCGAGCCTCGTCATCGTCGTCTTCCTCCAGCAAGTCGGCCAATGGCCTGCGACGCTGGCCGGAGTCGCGGTGCTCCCCATCACCCTCATCCTCATGTTGCTCTCGTCGTTCTTTGGTGGGCTTTCGGACAAGTACGGACCTCGGCTCTTCATGGCGGTGGGCCCCATTGTCGCGGGGGTCGGCCACCTCGCGATGCTGACCGTCACGAGCGACATCAACTACTGGTGGCAGATTCTGCCAGGCGTCGTGCTGGTCGGCCTTGGGCTTGCCATCACCGTGGCACCGCTCACGGCGGCGATCCTCGGATCGATTAGCGAAAAACAGTCCGGGATCGGCTCGGCCATCAACAACGCCATCGCCCGCGTCGCCGGACTCATTACGGTGGCCATGCTTGGCATCATCGTGGCATCAACCCTCGATGTAGAGGGAATGCACCGTGCGCTGTTCGTCGCAGCGGGTCTTCTCATCGTCGGAGGCCTGGTTTCCGCCGCCGGGATCAGGAATACTGCGGTAGAGACTCCGGAAACGGTGATAAACGCAGGTCACCACGGTGAAAGTGCGTCCGATTCGTGACACGCTAGTGGAGGCCGGGAATGTGCCCGTCGCCGATGCCGAAACTGATGACGAAGGAGTCACTGTGGTCGACCCTCTCTCCACTCCCCTCGATGATGCTCGCTCGCGATTGAAGGATGCGACCGACCTTCTCGGTTGTGACCCGGGGATGTACGAGATTCTCTCCCACGCGACGCGTGAACTTACCGTGAGCATCCCGCTGCGCCGAGACGACGACTCCATCGAAGTCCTCATCGGACACCGCGTTCAGCACAGCGTCGCACGAGGGCCAGGCAAGGGTGGGCTTCGGTATAGCCCGCACGTCAACATCGATGAAGTTCGCGCTCTCGCCATGTGGATGACGTGGAAGTGTGCGCTGCTCGATGTCCCGTACGGTGGCGCCAAGGGAGGCGTCACGATTGACCCGCGACAGTACTCGATGCGTGAGCTTGAGCGCGTGACGCGTCGCTACACGAGCGAAATCATGCCGATTATCGGCCCGGAAACCGACATCCCAGCCCCCGACATCGGCACGAACGAACAGACGATGGCGTGGATGATGGACACCTATTCCATGAACAAGGGCTACTCGATTCCCGCCGTTGTCACGGGAAAACCCATCAGTATCGGAGGTTCGCTCGGGAGGGCCACCTCAACATCCGAAGGAGTCGTGCACATTGCGCTCGCAGCGTTGCGCGACAACGGTCTTGACCCGGCAAAGTCGACCGCAGCCATCCAGGGGTTTGGAAAAGTGGGTCGCGGTGCCGCGCAGTTCGCGTTCGCCGCGGGCTTGCGCATCGTTGCCGTGAGCGACGAATATGGCGGGCTCTTCAACGATGCAGGAATCGACATTGACGAACTCGGCAAGCACGTCGATGAAACGGGGAGCGTTGTCGGGTTCTCAGAAGCGGATGCGCTCGACGGGCCAGCGATTCTCGAACTTGACGTCGACTTGCTCATCCCTGCCGCCGTCGAAGGCGTCATCCACGAAAACAATGCAGCGAATGTTAAGGCGACCATCATTGTCGAAGGCGCGAACGGGCCGACCACGCCGGCGGCCGACACAATCCTCGAGAAGCTCGGCGTTGTCGTGGTTCCCGACATCCTCGCCAACGCGGGTGGAGTGATCGTCAGTTATTTCGAGTGGGTGCAGGCAAACCAAGCGTACTGGTGGCGCGAAGACGAAGTCTCCTCCCGGCTGGAGGAGCGGATGCTCGGCGCGTGGGCGCAAGTTCACACTTTCGCGGGGCAGCGCGGCGTGTCTCTGCGAGGGGCCGCGACGGCGCTTGCCGTGGAGCGCGTTGTTGAAGCTCACACCATTCGCGGCATCTACCCCTGATCCGCTAGGCAGCGAGTTGGCTGCCGGAAAGCGCGAGCGATACTACGGCGACGAGAGCACCGAGGATCACGAGTCGAAAGAGCGGTTGGCCGGGCGGTCGGCTGACGGCAAAAATCACACCAGCAGTCACGATGGCGCCTTCAACGACGAGCGTGCCCAACTCGAGTAACCCTATTGACGTGCCCGGTCCAAAGACGACGAAGGTGGTTGCAGCTGCGAGGGCGGCGAGCGTGATGATCGACGACAGTCGTGAGCCGAGAATGTGGGGGAGACCCGCAACTCCCGTCATCTGGTCGTCAGCAAGATCGGGCAAGACGTTGGCGAAGTGCGCAGCGACGCCCAGTGCAGCTCCCGCGCCGACCGCCCACCAGGCGGGGAATGCTGGAAACTCGCGGGCGAGAGTCACGACCGCGGGGAGCGCACCGAAGCCAACGAGATACGGGAGTACGGATGCCGCCGACTTCTTGAGACCGAGGTTGTAGGCCCAACCGGCGGCCATGAAGATCGCGTGGGCTGCTGTCGCGGCAAGACCTACCATTAGCGTGAGAGCTAGCCCGGCAATGCCCGTGATGATGGCAGTGTTTCGCACCATCGCGCGGCCAACGTCCCCCGCGGCGACTGGTTTATCGGCGCGGCCTGCTGCCCGGTCGCGATCGGCATCGAGCCAGTCGTTGGACAGCCCGACAGAAAACTGTCCGAGCAGAACCGCGAGACCTACCGAGGCGATGCGCCAAGACTCAAGCGTCGTGATCCCCAAGATGACACTCAAGGCGGCGACGGCGACGCTCGGGCCAGGGTGCGTCGAGAGAAACAGCTGCAGGGCGCCGGAGCGCCTCGGCCGGCTCGGCATCCGACCAGCGTCACCGCCTGACATGCTCGCGAGTCACGGGATGAGCAGGAGCTTTCCGATGTGGCTTCCCGACTCCATCTTTTCGTGGGCTAGATGCGCCTCATCGAGGGGGAACTTCTCATCCACAATGGGCACGACGAGTCCGGATTTCACGAGTGGCCACGCGTTCGCCCTGACGCTCTCCATAATGACCTCCTTGTCGGCAAGCGTCCGCGCGCGCAGCGTGCTGGCATGCACGGTGCCCCATTTCGCCATGAGGCGGCCGATGCTCAACTCGCCAGGAACCGCGCTGAGGTTCGCAATGAGCTCGATGCGACCGTGGGAGGCAAGGGCTCGAAGGTTCCGGTCAAGATAGGCGCCTCCAACAGGGTCGAGAATCACGTGAGCTCCAACGCCATCGGTGGCGCGGAGCAGTTCGTCGACGAAGTCCTGCGTCCGATAATTGATGAGGATGTCAGCGCCAAGTTTGCCGCACGCGGCAAGTTTTTCGTCCGAGTTGCTGGTGACGGCAACACGGCAACCGTGTGCCCTCGCTAACTGAATAGCCATGGTGCCGATGCCGCCGGATCCGCCGTGAATCAACAGCGTTTCGCCGGAGCGCAGTCGAGCGCTCATGAAAACGGTCGACCACACGGTGGCCATCACTTCGGGCAGCGCGGCCGCATCCTCCAGCGTGATGTTTTCGGGAACCGGCAGCACCAGTCCTGCAGCCACGGCGACCTTCTCGGCGTATCCGCCGCCATCAAGAAGTGCACACACGCGCATCCCTACGGGAATGTCGGTAACCCCGACGCCTCGGTCGATGACCGTTCCAGACACTTCAAGGCCTGGCCACTCGGGGGCTCCCGCTGGAGGCGGATAGTTGCCTTCTCGCTGGTGAATGTCAGCGCGGTTCACCCCGGCGGCTTCGATGGAAATCAACACGTCATCGTGCCCGATTTTAGGCTCGGGCACGTCCGCGACCTGCAACGATCTGGGTCCACCAGGATTTGTGACGACGACAGCCCGCATGGCTTCACAGTACGCTCAGTTTCGGGGTTTACCATAGTTAGCGCTATGGGGAAAATTCTTGATGAGGCGGCGATTGCTCACACGCTCGCCGGTGAATGGCGCATCGGGGCCAGCAACATCGACGCGTGGGTTGACGGTACGCGCCGCGACATCCTCTTTCGTTTCACGATCGAACAGGAATCTCCCCTCATCCTCACAGAGGAGCAGGTTTTCACGACCAAGGATGGCAAGGAACGTCGCTTTGCTCTGGCGAACCGTTTCGTGAACGGCGAGTTCATCTCCAAGAGCCGTCGAATCGTGAGCGCGATGAGCCGTTGGTCGATCGGAGGCATGGATCAGGATCGCGGGATTTTCCTCGTGCGCATGACGCACTCACGGGGTGGTCAGGATGGCCTTATCGTTCTGGTTCGCAACGACACGGTCGTGAACGAATTGAGAACAACGATCGCCGTTGAATCCGACGAGTTCGGTGTGGGACCGGAGGACTTCGCGAGTTTGACCTGGGTGTCGCCAGCGTAATAAGCGACAAGCGCTACTTGGTGGGAAGCTGATAGCCCTCGAGGCCGACAATCTCAATGGGTTGGTAGTCAACCGTTGGCGTCGTCTCAATGTGAGAGTCCGGCGACGTTTGCGATGGTGCCGGCGATGCAACCGCGACGGTAGGCGCACCGATCGACGCGCTGGCAAGAAGTGCTGCAGCAAGAACGAAAGTGGCGGTAGCCGCGCTCGTTGAGGCCTTTGCGAACGTGAGATTTTCCGTCACCCGCAGTCGGCGTACGGCGACTCCAATGGACACGAGCACCATCACGGCAATGACGAGCAACACGGCCAGCGGCAGCGGAATGGTCGCGAACGGTGCCGCTACGGCACTCAACACAGCAATCATTGCTGGTTGTTCCTTTCGGGGGATAAGGAACACTCCCGCTCGGGTAACGGAAGTCGCACTCCACTCGAACAAGTCTTGCGGGGTGCAACAAAAAAACTACCTTACCCACAGATGGGGGTCAAGCGTTCGCGCTGATCGCGCTCGCCGCCCTCACTAAGCCGAGGTGCGAGAGCGCTTGCGGAGTGTTCCCCACGTGGAGGTTTTGCTCGTTATCGTATTCCTCAGACAGCATGCCCACGTCATTGCAAAATCCGACGAGTCGATCCATGAGGGCGACAGCTTCGTCGAGACGGCCACTGTGCGCGTATTGCTCGACTAACCAGAATGAGCACACCAAAAATGGGTGCTCCCCTGGTGGAAGCGTGTCGTGGCTGTCTTCTGTGAGGTATCGCATGAGAAGTCCGTCGCGAAGGAGTTCCTTCTCGATGGCGGCGACCGTACCGAGCATCCGAGGGTCGTTGTAATCGAGGTATCCGATTTGGGCGAGCTGCAGCAGCGTCGCGTCCACCCGCTCGGTGCGGTAATGCTGTGTGTAGGTGTTCTGCTTTCGATCGAACCCGTGTTCCTCAATGTCGTCCCGGATGCGGTCGCGAAGCTTCTCCCACTCGTCGGCTGGGCCATCCAAACCGTGTTCCCTCACGGCGCGCACACCGCAGTCGAGCGCCGCCCACAGCATGGCTCGAGAGTGCGTGAAGTTTTGCGTGGGGCCGCGCATTTCCCACATTCCATGGTCTTCGCGCTGCCAGTTTTCTTCGACAAAGGAAAGAAGGGCCCGTTGGAGCGGCCAGGAAAACTTGTCTTCCTTCGCGCCCACCTCTCTGGCCTTTTGGAGCGCCAGCATTGTTTCACCGAAAATGTCGCCCTGATACTGCGTGTAGGCGCCGTTTCCTTTGCGCACTGGAGCCGCCCCGTCGTAGCCGGGCAGGCTTTCCACGGTCGTCTCGGGAAGCTCTCGTTCGCCGCTCAGCCCGTACATGATCTGGATGTCTCCGGGGTCTCCGGCGATCGCGCGAAGCAGCCAGTGTCGCCAGCTTTCAGCTTCGGACCTGAATCCTTTACTCAGTAACACTTCGAGAGTCGCGGATGCGTCGCGCAGCCACACGAACCGATAGTCCCAATTTCGCACTCCACCCCACTGTTCGGGAAGGCTTGTCGTCGCGGCGGCCACGATTCCGCCCGTGTCGTCGTGTGTGAGCGCGCGCAGGATGAGCAGTGATCGCGTGACCTGATCCCGGTACTTGTCGTGCTCAACGTTGCATGCGGAGGTCCAGTTGTTCCACCACCGGTTTGACCTTCGGATGTTCGAGCGGACGTTGATTCGTGAGGGCACTTTGCGGTGCGAGGGGTACCACGTCATGCAAATATCTATGGTTTCGCCTTCGCTGACGGCGAAGTCTGAGACGTGGGCGTGGTCAGAAGGAGTGAGCAGCGGCCCACGAATGACCACGGCGTCAGGGCCGGCAACGGCGACAAGAGCGTGATCTCTCTTCTCGGGAATCTGACGCACCCAGGGCATCGCGTCAGCGTATCCGAAACGAATTTGCAGTTCCTGATGCATAGTGACGGTGCCGCGCACACCTCGAATCCGTCGGATGAGGTCGGCCCGGCGGCCCCCGTGCGGCATGAGTTCGGTGACTTCGACTTCGCCGTCGGGCGTCGTCCACGTCGTCAGGAGGTTGAAGTTGGTGCCTTCGTAGCGCCGATGGGAGGTTGCGTTCTCGCCTTTAGGGGCAAGAAGCCAGCGCCCGTGGTTCTTATCTCCGAGGAGCGCTCCAAACATTGACGCGGAGTCGAATCTGGGCAGACACAACCAATCGATGCTGCCGTCTTTACCGATGAGCGCTGCCGTGTGGCAGTCCCCGATCATGGCGTAATCCTCAATAGGTAGTGGCATCGTTCCATCCTCTCACCGGAATCGGGAGTTACCCTTGGCACATGTCCTCTGCAATTGGAACTCTTATCATTTTCGGGGCTAGCGGCGATCTGACAAAACGACTCCTGCTCCCCGGCCTTGGCCAGTTGATCGAAAGCGGCCGCGCCGAGAATCTTCTACTCATCGGGGTCGGTCGCGACACGATGTCGCACGCCTCGTGGCGTGCTCGAGTGCAAAAGTCTTTCGCAGCGGGCGGCGCTGAAGGCAAAGCCGCAAAAGCCGTGGCACAGCGGTCGGAATACCGCAAAGCGGATGTCACGAATGCAAACGACCTCGCGAGCATTCTGGAGAGTTGCGAGGGAACGCCGGCCATCTATTTCGCTTTGCCGCCCAGAATCACCGAGGCGGCGACGGAGGCTCTCGCGAAAGTCGACCTACCACGTGGCACCGTTTTTGGGCTGGAGAAGCCGTTCGGGGTCGACCTCGCCAGTTCGGTCGCCTTGAATCGGCGGCTCGTGAAGATCATCCCGGAAGACCACATCCACCGCGTCGATCATTTCCTCGGAAAGTCGACGGTGTTGAACCTTTTGGGCTTGCGGTTTGCCAATCGAATTTTTGAACCGGTGTGGAACGCGCAAAACGTCGCGAGCGTCGAGTTGGTCTTCGACGAGCAACTCGCACTTGAGGGCCGCGCGGGCTATTACGACAAAGCTGGTGCTCTCGTCGACATGGTGCAAAGCCACCTCTTGCTTGTGATGGCTCTTGTCGCGATGGAGCCACCATCGAGCCTCGACGCTGAGGACTTGCGAGGGGCCATGGCTCAAGTTCTTCGCGCAACGCATATTTTTGGCGGCGATCCCGCAGGTTCAAGTCGGCGAGCCCAATACACGGCGGGATCGATCGGACGGAGAAAAATTCCCTCCTACGCGAAAGAGCCTGGAGTGGATCCGGCCAACAACACCGAGACGCTCGTGGAAGTCACCGTGGGAATCGAGAATTGGCGTTGGGCGGGTGTGCCGTTTATTTTGCGGTCAGGGAAAGCGCTTTCCGACAAGCGCAAAGAGATCATCGTGACGTTCAAGGATGTTCCGCATCTTCCCAAGGGCCTCTCGGGAAAACTAGGCCCCGCTGCGTTGCGTATTTCCTTGAGCCCAGACGACATCAACCTGGATCTGAATATCAACGGTCAGGGGGACCCGTTCAGTCTCGACCGCGTCGTTTTGAGTACGGAGCTTGCCTCGGGGGAGCTTGGGCCGTACGGCGAAGTATTGTCTGGCTTGCTCTCGAACGATCCGACGCTGTCGGTGCGGGCGGATGTCATTGAGGAGTGTTGGCGGGTCGTTGAGCCGGTATTGGCGGCGTGGAAGAAAGGCAAAGTTCCGCTGGACAAATATCGCGCAGGAACATCGGGACCTTCATCGTGGCGACCTAGCAATTAGCTGAGTGTCTCCTGAAAGTGACCTGTTTGGGGGGTAAGGGTCGTTAGTGTCGTGGGTGACAGAAATGGAGCATCCTCATGAATCTGCTACTCATCATTGTTGCCATCGTTGCCGTTGTGCTTCTGATCACAGGAGGGTTCGTGCAGTCCCTGAACTTCCTCCTCTGGGTGGGCATAGTTCTTGCGATTATCGCGGTGATCATGTTCCTCGCGAGAGTCATTTCGGGACGACGCGTCTAACGACACGCAGCTTCGAGCACCCATGCAAAGACGTGGGTGACAAAGCGCCTTTGGCTGAACGCCAGAGGCGCTTTGCGTTTCCTAGCGAGCGCTAGCCCTGAGCAGCCGCGTCGTCGTCGGGGTCGCTAGGGTCGATTGGTGCGTTATGGTCGCGGCCGGGCTCCCCGCGTTTCCAATACCCGTCGATCGCGACCTGGGCGGGGGATAAGAGAAGTTCGCGCCGAAGGTAGCGTCGCACAGGGATAAGGGCGGTGGCGTCACCGGCCGCCCACACAAAAGTGCTGTCGTCGATGGGCCCCAAACCTCGAATCGCCTTCTCGAGAGCCCCCTCCGCCTTATCGAGCCAGACGATCCGCGCCTTGTGCACGTGGTCCGGGTCGAGATATGCGGCATCCGAGGGGTTGTCCAACTCTACGAACCCGAAAATTTCCGTGTCGTGCGGGAGAAATTCGATCCATCGCGCCAACGCGGGGAGGCTCGATTCGTCAGCGCCAAGAATGACGCGCGTTGCGCCGGTGGGCGCCAATCGCGACCCGCGAGGACCGCCAATAATGGTCTCATCGCCTGGCTTGGCTGTGGCAGCCCACGACGCTGCCAGGCCATCGCCGTGCAGGAAGAAGTCGATATCAAGCTCAGCGCCTGCGCCGTCAACGGGCTCGCGAAATTCGCGGGGAGTGAAATCACGCCGCACCCCGTCGTCAAAGATCAGTTTTACGTGATCGGCAGCACCGAGACTCGTGAAGCCGAGGAGGTCGTCACCCGTGAAAGTGAGGCGTCGAAAACTGGGCGACGGGCTCGCGATACTGCTCACGACGAGAGAGCGGGTAGCGGGCTCATGCCGCACCAATTGGCCGGGTTCAATCAATGAGGTCTCCTGGATGGACTTTCGCGCCGAACGAACGGCGCTAACGACATTCAACGCTAGTACACACCATGCCGTGCAAGGTCACAGAAGGCCGAGCCGGGCTAGCTTCTCGGCCAGCCCCGCACCATCGGGTGCGCGAACCCACGGCACAGTGGTTGGAACTTCAAGCGGATCGGGCCTCGATCGGCCACCTGCCAACACCGCCTCACCGCCCGAAAGCTGCCGGATGGCGACGGCAGCGACGTGGTCAGGGTGCTCCCTCGCGAAGATGCGGTAAAGGTCTTCGTCATGTTGTCCGTCGTCACCCACGAGAATCCACTGCAAGTGCGGGAACTCGTCGACAAGCCTTTGGAGGCTTTGCGCCTTGTGGTCGCGGCCACTGCGAAACCAGCGGTCGTGAGTCGGCCCCCAGTCGGTGAGCAGGAGGGGTCCAGGCGGATAGAGGTGTCGCGACAAGAACCGAGTAAGGGTAGGCGCAACATTCCATGCGCCAGTGGAAAGGTATACGACGGGAGCTCCCGGATGGTCGCGCACGAGTTTCTCGAACAGCACTGCCATGCCTGCGACCGGGGTACGCGCGTGCTCATCAAGAACGAAGGTGTTCCACGCCGCCAGAAGCGGCCGCGGGAGGGCCGTGACCATGACCGTGTCGTCGACGTCAGAAAGCAGCCCAATCGTCGATTCAGGGTCGACGACGAAGACGGGCGCTTCGATGGGGCGCGAGTTCTCCGTGGCGAGGACAATCGTGTGCCACCCGGGAGCAAGGGAAACCTCAATGACATCGTCAACGACTCCGCCTCGATCAGCGCAAATAGTGTGCTGGATGCCGTCGATAGTTACCGAAACGTTCGCGTCAGCGACGGGCACGCTCGTGAAGCTGCGCCACCCGCGGATCTTCTTGTATCGGATCTCGTCTCGCGTACCTGGACGCGCGAGAAGCACTCGAGAAAGAACTCGAATCCACGTGGTGGATCCGTAGCCCGTATACGGGATCACGATTGGTGTGAAACCTCGGCGGCGCGCTCGGCGCTCCCGAAATTTGTGGAAGCGGTCCTCAAGTCTGGCGGGTAGCCGCCGGTCTGGCTCCTCCGATTCACCCGGATCGGACGGTCGCAAGGGCCCAGTCATGGGGCCAGTCTTTCATGGCCGAGCGGATTGTGTATTCGAAGGGTCCGAAAAGCAAAGCTGAGAATTTCACCTATATATCGTGACGAGTGGGCAATAATCAAGACCCCAGAGGTGGGGGCGTACTACTATTTTCTCAGTCATCGCACGATGTCATTCGACCGACGAATGATAAAACTACGGATGATTGGAGTCGGCTATGTCCGAATCAACCACGCTACTCCGGCACGAACCGGTTCAAGCGCGCAGTAACGCGCGGCTTTCCGGGCTACTGGACGCAGCCGCAACGACCATCGACAACATCGGATATGAGCGGCTGACGACGGCCATGGTCGCCGAAAAGGCCGGCGCGTCTATCGGTACCGTTTATCGGTATTTTCCTGACCGCATCGCCGTACTTCAGGGCGTCGCGGCGCGAGCATCGGATCGGTTTCTTGACAGCATCGATGCCACGCTGACCACAAAAACCTACCCGGACTGGTTGAGCGCGGTTGATGATGTCGTCGAGGCCCTTGTGGAAGCTTTTGACCATCAGCCTGCCTTCGCATCGTTGCGGTTCGGCGATGTTCTCGACCTTCGTCCACGGGAACGTGGCAATAGCGGTATCGGCGTTTTAGCCTCGCGCACCGCTCGAACGCTCGTATTGCGTCACGAAGGGCCATCAGAAAAGGAACTGACGTTTCACCTTGACGTCGTTTTCACACTCGTGGACACGCTTCTCGCGCGCGCATTCGCGTTCGCAGGGAACGGCGACCTCGCCTACATCGATGAGGCGCGCGCCGTCACTCGACTGTATCTGGCCAACGCTTATGGGAGCCCATCCGCTCGTTGAATTTGCTGGGAATTCGACCAATCCGGAATATTCTGTGCCCCGAATAGTGTTTGACTGTGTGGTCTGGGTGCGGGAAGTTGCGCATGCGGCCGGGAGTTCAGCGTTCATACGATTCGAAACCAGCGATCGACGAGGATGGGGTCAGATTCACCATGATCGAGTTCCGGAACGTCTCGAAGTCCTTCCCCGACGGCACTTCGGCCGTGAAAGATTTCAGCCTTGTCATCCCGTCCAGGAAAACCACCGTCCTCGTGGGGTCATCCGGATGCGGAAAAACCACGCTCTTGCGCATGATCAACCGGATGGTCGACCCGACAAGCGGATCCATTGAGATTGATGAAGTGGATGTCGCGACCCTTCCACCCGTGAAGCTCCGCAGGAGCATCGGGTATGTCATGCAGAATTCGGGATTGCTTCCTCACCGCAAAGTCATCGACAACGTCGCAACGGTTCCCATGCTTGAGGGGGTTCCCAAACGTGAAGCATACGCAAGTGCACTAGAATTGCTCGACACCGTGGGGCTCGATCGCTCGCTCGCGCACAGATACCCCAGCCAGCTTTCCGGCGGCCAGCAGCAGCGCGTCGGTGTCGCTCGCGGACTTGCCGTCAATCCCAACATCCTTCTCATGGATGAACCGTTCGGGGCCGTCGACCCCATCGTGCGCTCCGACCTTCAACAGGAGCTCATCCGACTTCAGGAAGAACTCGACAAAACCGTCGTTTTCGTTACCCATGACCTTGACGAAGCATTTCTCCTCGGCGACCAAGTGGTCATTCTTCAAGCCGGTGCTCGCATAGAGCAGCGGGGGACACCGAGCGAGATTCTCGCGAATCCGGCAAACGAATTCGTCGAAAGCTTCATCGGTGCCGGGCGTGGAAAACGCCGGCTTTCTGTCGATTCCAGCGTCAAAACCGTCGGAGATGACCTGGTCCTCGTCGACGGTGCTGGAAACGCAGCCGGAGTTGTCGACGCTCCAGGCGGGATGATCGCCAACGGGGCGAATATCGGTGCTGTAGCCGTGGATGGCGGAGTAGCCCGCGCTGACTCGAGCCCGAAGTCCCGCAGCGTCTCCAACAAGACTGATCAGGCGGGGGACGACTGATGCAGTGGCTATGGGAGAACCGTGATCTGGTCCTCGGCCTGTCGCTTGAGCATGTGCAACTGAGCGCTGTCCCGATCATCGTTGGTTTCATAGCCTGCATTCCACTCGGTTGGATGGCGAATCGGTTTCGGCTGACGCGCGCCATTCAGCTCACACTTTTTGGCATCCTTTTCACCATTCCCTCGCTCGCGCTGTTCGTCACGCTGCCGTCCGTTCTTGGAACGAAAATTCTGAACCCCATCAATGTCGTGGTCGCGTTGACGATTTACGCCATCGCCATCATGGTGCGGGGTGCAGCGGATGCGTTTGAGTCGGTGCCACGCGATGTCATCCAATCCGCCACAGCGGTGGGGTTTTCGTCGGTATCCCGGTTCTGGACGGTGGAATTCCCGTTGGCCGGCCCCGTACTTCTGGCCAACTTGCGCGTTGTGTCCGTCACGACGGTGAGCTTGCTGAGCGTCGGGGCGCTCGTCGGAAACGGCGCCCTCGGCTATTTATTCATCAACGGGTACCAGCGTGACTTTCCCACCGAAGTCATGATCGGCATCGTTTTCACGCTCATCATTGCGATTGTCTTCGACCAAATTTTGGTTGCGATCGGCAAAATGCTCATGCCGTGGACGCGTGGAGAAAAGCACTCAGCGCGCACGGCGCTCGTGAGGAGTGCTGCCTAATGCTCTTCATCGCCGCCATGGCCTTCATTTTCGATCCGGCAAACCTGCTCGGTGACAAAGGGATCGTGCCTCGGCTTCTCGATCACCTTCTCTACACGGGCTTGAGCCTCGGGGCGGCGTTGCTCATCGGCATCCCCATCGGACTTTTCATCGGCCACACGGGAATAGGCAAAAACGTCGTCATCGCGGTCACCGGTTCGTTTCGCGCGCTTCCCACTTTCGGACTCCTGCTGTTCATCATTTTGTACACGGGTCTCGGGCTCTGGCCGCTCGTGTTCGTGCTCGCCATTCTCGCTATCCCCCCGATCATTGCCGGAGCGTATTCCGGGCTTGATGCCGTGAATCGCGAAACCATTGATGCCGCACGCGCCATTGGCATGACGGAATGGCAAATTCTCGGCAAAGTCGAGTTGCCGCTTGCGCTCCCTCTCATTCTTGGCGGGATTCGCTCCGCAACGCTTCAAATCATCGCGACGGCAACCATTGCGGGATACGTCGGACTCACGGGCCTCGGGCGATTCCTCATTGAAGGTTTGGCGTACCACGACTACACGATTGCCTTCGCAGGGGCGATTCTTGTGGCCGCTCTCGCACTCGCAGCCGATGGGCTGCTTGCGCTCATCCAAAAACTTGTCGTTCCGCACGGGGTGTCTCGCGGAACGGCACGCACCACACACAGTTCGAGGCGCAGCATCCGGCCCGCCTTGACAAGGACACCCATCACGGAAGGATAAGAAGAATGCAATCACACATCACACGGCGAGTTGTCGCCGGAATTGCCGCACTGGGGCTCACCGCGAGCCTCGCAGCGTGCGCCTCTGGAGATCCCCTGGGCGGTGACGGAAAAGTTGACCTCGGTTCGCTGACCGTCGGATCGCAAGGCTTCGCAGAGAGCGACATTCTCGCGCAGCTTTACGGTCAGATTCTCGCCGACAACGGGTACACGATCGACTATGCACCGTCCATCGGATCGCGCGAGACGTTCATTCCTGCGCTGCAGGACGGTTCTATCGACCTCATTCCGGATTACGCGGGAAACCTCCTGTACGGCGCAAACCCTGAAGCGACGGCCACATCGACTGCCGATGTCATGTTCGCTCTTCCTGCAATTTTGGAGCCCATGGGTTTGACGGTGTCTGACTCAGCGCTGGCAGAGGATGCCGACGCTCTCGTCGTGACGAAGGAATTTGCTGAAGAGCACTCGCTCGTCTCGATTGCCGACCTTGCGCCCATCGCCTCGACGATCACCATCGGAGCCAACACGGAGTTCGAGGGCCGCTCGTACGGCCGCGCCGGGCTCGAGTCGGTGTACGGCGTGACCGGGTGGAAGTTCAAGGCGATCGACGACTACGGCGGACCGGGAACGCTGAGTGACCTGTTGGCTGGAAACATTCAGGTCGCCGACATTTACACAACAACTCCGTCGATCAAAGCGAATGACCTTGTCGTTTTGACGGACCCCAAGCACATGATCGCGGCGCAGAACGTCGTGCCATTGTTCAACTCGGATGCGTACAGCGTGTCCGTCGCGAACCTCGTCAATCGGGTTTCTAACAAGCTGACGACGGAAGAGCTCATGAGCCTCAACGAGATCAGCGCGGGCGACTCGAAGCCCTCCCCTGAAAAGGTTGCCAAGGATTGGCTCATTGAGAAAGGCCTCATCAAGGGCTAAAGCGCTCTCAAGAGTTAGGAAGGTCTTCCCGGGTGTTGGCATCGCCATCACCCGGGATTTCCATGTGGCGACGCTGGTTGCGTACCAGAATCATCCGGACTAGGAACGCGATGATGAGAAAGCCAACGATGATTCCGGCGAAGATGTATCCCGCGTTGTGCAGTCGCCCTGAGAGTTCGCGGTAAGTGCCGGCGGCAGCCCAGCCCACTGAGGCGTACGCGCTCGCCCAAATGATGCACGCGGGGATCGTCCAGAAGAGGAATTTTCGGTACCGCATTGTGCTCATTCCCACGGTGAGAGGGATGAGCGAATGGAACACGGGAAGGAACCGGGATACGAAAACTGCGATGCCGCCTCGGCGGTCGAGGTAGTTTTCGGCGCGCATCCAGTTTTCGTACCCGATGCGCACTCCCAGCCTGCTGCCTCGGATTTTGGGTCCGAAAAAGCGACCGAGCGCGAATCCGATCGACTCGCCCGCGAGCGACCCCGCGAAGACGGAAATCACGAGCGCAAAATATTGCAGCCAATTCTCGACGCCCGTACTCGCGACGATGACAATCGTGTCACCTGGCACGATGAGCCCGATAAGAATTGATGTCTCCAGAAGCATCCCGATCCCCGCGAGCAGGGTGCGCAACACGGGGTCGACATCCTGGATGATGTCGAGAATCCATGTGAGTGCTTCGTTCACTGAGTTGCGCCTCCCATCGGTGCGCGCAAAGCTTCTCTGCGCTTGCGCCACGCTCCGATTCTGCCCGGCTTTTCTGCGAGCTGCGGCCCGTGCACCCAACCCGTGACCATTCGGATGCCGTGCAAGGCGTTAAGGGCCCACACTTCTGTACCGTCTAGATCGTCGGGAGTCACGCGTTCTGCGCGAGTTTCTATTCCAAGCGCTGACGCGAGACCGAGGAGGCTTTTTGCTGTGACGCTGGGTACACGGGCGAACGCGGGATCGCCGAGTGGCGGGGAGCACAGCGCATCTTCTCGCCACCACAGAATCGCGTTCGCCCCTCCGTCGATGAGAAATCCGTCCGGAGTCAGGATCACGACATCGTCTGCACCGTGCACATTTGCACCGGTTCGCGCGTCGAAGAGCATTCCCAAATCCGGGCCCTTCAACGCGGGCACTCGGCGCGGATCCGGGCCAGCATGCGTGAGAAGCGTCACAGACTTCGTGAGTTCGGGCGCGCTGCGGAGCCGAAACGCGAGATGCAGTTCGTCGCCTTTCGATTGAAGCTCCACTCGCGGGAACCAGTTGCCGGTTTCGGGAACTGTCGCGAACGCGGATGTCCAGAACGCGTCGACCTCACTGGGCTTGGCGCTCGTGGAACCGCTCGTCACGGTGTCGAAAGCTTCGTGAAAGCGTGCTCTGTGAAGCTCGAGAGCGAAAGCGCGTCCGTCGCTCACAAGCAGCGAATCAGCAGCCTCGAGGGCGAACACCTCGGGGTCGCCGGGGTCGGTTTCGAGGAGGGCATTGCCGCTCCAACGGAAGACACGCTCAGAACTCATAGAGTTAGGTTATGCGTCACCGCGTGATCACGTCACAACACGGTGGCTGGGTCGATCCTTCCGCGTGCTTCATGGCGCTCTACGGCAGCAGTGAACCGGTGTTCTGGCTGGACTCCGGAGCAGACGCGAACGCCGGGATGAGCTGTATGGGGCTCGGGTCTCTCGTGGTCACCGAAACGCACGGATCGCTACATGGCATACCGACAGAATCGCTGGCGCACGAGAACATTCTTGACTTTTTGCGAAGCGAACAAACCCCGGGCGTTCTTTGCGACGACTCGGGGGCGAAGTTTCCGCTCGGGTGGGTCGGATGGCTGGGCTATGAGCTTCACAACGCGACGCTGCACTCCGGCTCGCGCAGGCAGTCACGATTTCCTGACGCCGCCTTTTTGTTCGCGGAGCGCGCGATCGTCTTCGATCACGCCGCTCGCACCGTGACGTTTGTTGCTCTCGGGGAGGCGTGGTCGGGGGAACTCGCCGACTGGAGGGACGAGTCGAGCCGAAAGCTGGCTGCGCTTGATCACGGCGAACCCCCGATTGTCGAGGCGCTCGACGAGGTTGAGTCGCGAGAATGCCCAGAGGCCGCCGAGTCTCAACAGCATCCCGTGTGGGCTCACACCGATGCGGAGTACCTCGCGATGATTGACGAGTGTCAGCGTTCGATTGGCGCGGGGGATGCATACTTGCTGTGCCTCACGACTCACGTCACTCTCGACGTGCACCCCGACCCGGCCAGCACTTACCTGCGTTTGCGTGAACTGAGCCCGAGTCATCACGGTGGCTTTATTCGCATGGCCGGCGTGAGCCTTCTAAGCTCCTCCCCGGAAAAATTTCTCACCGTGTCTGCTACGGGCGCGATTGAGTCGAAACCCATTAAAGGCACGCGCAAGCGAGGGTCGATGCCGGAGGAGGATGCCGCCTTTCGGTCGGAGCTTCTCTCCAGCGTCAAAGAGCGCGCAGAGAATCTCATGATCGTCGATGTCGTGCGCAACGACTTGACTCGCGTGTGCGAAGTCGGTTCTGTCACAGTACCTGCACTCCTGGAAGTCGAGAGTTACGCTCAAGTGCATCAGCTCGTCAGTACCGTGCGCGGCACACTTGCGCCGGGGTTTGACGCGGTGGACGCCGTCGAAGCATGCTTTCCCGCTGGCTCCATGACGGGAGCGCCAAAACTGAGGGCCGTGCAACTTCTGGATGCGCTTGAAGGCGGGCCGCGTGGCATCTATTCGGGCGCGTGGGGATACTTCGGTCTCGATGGGAGCGTGGACCTCGCCATGACCATCCGAAGCATCGTGATGGACGAGTACGGCGTGAGCATGGGCACTGGGGGAGGGATCACCGCGCTTTCTGTGCCTTCCGAGGAACTCGAAGAAACCAGGATCAAAACAGCTGCGCTCCTGCGGGCGCTTGGCTTGATAACCTTGTAGCTCGGGTTACGGCCCGCACCGGCGTGCCGAACAAAATGGCGATCGCCCGCACACCTTCGCACGAAGAGAGACCGCCATGGCACACCATCACGATGACGAGACATCCGAATACGATGTCGCGAAAATTCAAGAAAAGTGGCAGGCCGTCTGGGACGAACTCGAACCGTTTAGCACGAGTGATTCCGACGATCCGCGGCCAAAGAAGTACGTGCTCGACATGTTCCCGTATCCCTCGGGCGACCTGCACATGGGCCACGCTGAGGCATACGCGCTCGGCGACGTGATTGCCCGCTATTGGCGCCAGCAGGGGTTCAATGTACTTCACCCGATTGGATGGGACTCTTTCGGGCTCCCGGCGGAAAACGCGGCTATCCAACGCGGCATTGATCCTCGACCGTGGACCTACGACAACATCGATCAGCAAAAGCGCGCCATGAAAAAGTACGCTGCGTCCTTTGATTGGGATCGGGTCATCCACACGAGTGATCCCGAATATTACAAGTGGAACCAGTGGCTCTTTCTCAAAATGTTTGAGAAGGGCTTGGCCTACCGTAAAGCCTCGTGGGTGAACTGGTGCCCCAAGGATCAGACAGTGCTCGCCAACGAGCAGGTTGTCGACGGCATGTGTGAGCGTTGCGGCGCCATCGTGGTGAAAAAGAAGCTCACCCAGTGGTATTTCCGCATCACCGACTACGCGGATCGTTTGCTTGATGATTTGGATCAGCTGGAAGGCCACTGGCCGTCGAAGGTTCTCGCGATGCAGCGGAACTGGATCGGCCGTTCCATGGGTGCCGACGTCGACTTCGCGATTGACGGCAGGGTGGATCCGGTCTCGGTGTACACCACCCGACCTGACACTCTTTTCGGTGCCACTTTCATGGTGGTTGCTCCTGACTCCGAACTCGCCGCAGAGCTTGTCGCTGGGGCAGATGACAAGGTTCGCGCAGATTTTGCCGCCTACCTCACGAAGGTGCAGAAGAATACCGAGATTGAACGCCAGGATGCGACGCGGGAGAAAACTGGTGTGTTCCTTGGCCGTTGGGCCGTTAACCCGGTCAACGGGGAGCGTGTTCCGATTTGGACTGCAGACTACGTGTTGGCGGATTACGGCCACGGCGCGATCATGGCTGTGCCTGCGCACGACCAGCGCGACCTCGACTTTGCGCTGAAGTTTGACCTTCCTGTGCGCGTCGTCGTGGACACGAATGCACTTCTCGAAGATTCCGCAGACCTGCCGCCCCTCGATCCGGCGGCAACCGGGATTGCTTTGGCCGGCGACGGGCTCATGATCAACTCGGGTTCGATCGACGGCTTAAGCAAGGTTGACGCGATCGCCCGCACAATCGAGTTGTTAGAAGCCGATGGTACTGGGCGCAAGACCAAGAACTTCCGGCTGCGCGACTGGCTGATTTCCAGGCAGCGGTACTGGGGAACACCGATCCCGATCATTCACGCCGAGAACGGCGATTTGATCCCGCTTACGGAAGACCAGTTGCCCCTGGAGCTGCCGCCGGCGGAGGGTCTTGACCTCACACCGAAGGGCACGTCTCCGCTCGGGGGCGATGAAGAGTGGATGTCCGTCACGAACCCCGTCGACGGTTCTCCTGCACGTCGCGACCCCGACACGATGGACACGTTCGTGGACAGTTCGTGGTACTTCCTGAGGTTTTTGAACCCGAACGATTCGACGCAGGCGTTCGACCCTGCCGAAGCCGAAAAGTGGGCGCCCGTCGATCAATATGTCGGCGGAGTCACGCACGCAATTTTGCATTTGCTGTATGCGCGGTTCATCACGAAGGTGCTCTACGACATGGGCTACGTGACCTTCACTGAGCCGTTTACCGCACTGCTCAACCAGGGCATGGTGCTCATGGACGGCTCCGCCATGAGCAAAAGCAAAGGCAACCTCGTACGTCTGAGCGACCAGCTCGACGAACACGGCGTCGACGCCATCCGACTCACCATGTCATTCGCGGGACCGCCAGAGGATGACATCGACTGGGCGGACGTCGCACCTCATGCCTCGGCAAAATTTCTCGCTCGTGCGTGGAGGCTTGCTCACGACGTGACAAGCGCGACGGACGCGGATGTGGGTACCGGCGATGTTTCGCTTCGCAGGGTTACACATCACTTTCTAGCGGACACCCCGGGTCTTGTTGAAGCATTCAAGTTCAACGTTGTTGTCGCCCGCATCATGGAACTCGTGAATGCCACTCGAAAGGCGATCGACAGCGGACCGGGCGGAGATGATCCCGCCGTGAGAGAAGCCGTAGAAACGGTCGCTCTTGCGCTGAGCCTCTTTGCGCCGTATACCGCTGAAGAAATGTGGGAGGTCCTCGGGCATCCTCCGTGCGTTGCCCTCTACGGGTGGAGGACAGCTGATCCGGCGCTGTTGGTCGCCGAATCGGTGACGTGCGTAGTGCAAGTCGACGGAAAGCTTCGTGACCGCCTCGAGGTGAGCCCGGACGCTACTGCCGATGAGCTTGAAGCGAGCGCTCGCGCCCTGGCGTCTGTTGCGAGATCCGTGGGTGATCGCGACATTGTCAAGGTGATCGTGCGCGCCCCTCGGCTCGTGAATTTCGTGACGAGTCACTGACAACTCCCGCACAGCGGCAGCACTGACGGAGTTTTCACTCTTGCCTTGATAGCTTTCTTTCCGCCGACGGCGGACTCGTAGCGTCGAGGCATGCCGCTTGCCGATCCACTTGCGGCCTCGCGCTCGTCCCGCTTTCGGGTGGGCTTCGGGGCAGCGGTCATTCTCGCGCTCGTCGGTATCGCTGTCACGGTGCTCGTGGCGGCACTCGGCTCGAGCGCAGGACACCGGGAGTACATCGATAGCCCAGTGCCGTCAGCGAGCGCGGGCGCGGACGGCACGCAATTGCACGTCGAGCGCGCCGAAATCTACGTGCACGTGCTGGGGGCAGTCAGCCGACCAGGGCTCTACGTGCTTCGCGACGGCGACCGCGCGATTGATGCGATCGCTGCAGCCGGCGGCTATGCCCAGGACGCAGATCGGAGAGCGTTGAATCTCGCGCGATTCCTGTCGGACGGCGAGCAAATTGCCGTACCGACCGAAAGCGAGTCGGACTCAGGGGCGACACCGAATTCCGCGAGCAATCAGGCCAACGGGGGCAAGATCAACCTGAATACGGCGGATGTCGCAGCTCTCGAGACGCTCCCCAGGGTCGGGCCAGCGCTTGCCGCACGGATCATCGCGTGGCGGGAAGAGAACGGCCGATTCGTCTCTGTTGAAGATCTTCTGAGCGTTTCAGGTATTGGCGACAAAACGTTTGCCGGACTGAAAGATCTCGTGACGGTGTGAGTACCGATGCGCGCCTCGTAGCTCCGGCGGTGAGCGGGGCGGTCATGGTTGGCATCTTTCTTGGGCTGCCCGGACAACTCAACGCCGTGGCGGTCGGATCGTGGGTGGGCGTCGCCGTTGTGATGTCCGCGGCTATCCTCATGCCGCGCTGGAGACGCGGGCTCTCAACGCTCGCCGTCACGGCAACCGTTGCGGCTGTTCTCTTGACTAGCGCGGCACTGAACACGGCTGCGCGAAGCCCTGCCTTGCTCGTCGATGCGGCTCAGGCAGGTCGGTTTGTGACCGTGACGGCAGTTCTGGATGCGGAAGTGACGTCGAGCGATGCGTCATCGCGCACGCACATCACTATTACCGACGTCGCCGTGGGCGCGTCGACCCTGCATGATGTGTCCATTCCCGCGCTACTTTTTGGCAGCGCTCAGCCCTCCGGGTTGGGCACCAGAGTGACGGTGTCTGGCACGGTCTCGAGTACGGAGCCGGGAGATCGAACTGCATACCTTCTGTTCGCGAAAGGGAGTGCGCGCACTCTTGAGTCGCCACCGTGGTTTTTGGACTGGTCCAATGGTCTTCGAGCGCAGTTTCGGGACGCCGCTTCGCGGTTGCCGGGAGATGGGGGCGCACTGTTGCCTGGGCTCGCGATTGGCGATACTCGTGCCGTCAGCGATGCGCTCGACGAGGCGATGATCACGACATCGTTGAGCCACTTGACGGCGGTCTCCGGGGCGAACTGCGCAGTCGTCGTTGGTCTCATCATGCTTCTCGGTGCCGCTTTGGGGGCGTCTCGAGTGGCTCGCATTGCCGCGGCGCTCGTCGTGCTCGCCGGGTTTGTCGTGTTGGTCACTCCGGATGCCAGTGTGCTCAGAGCCGCCGTGATGGCCTCCCTCGTGCTGTTCGCGCTTGCCAGTGGTCGACCGTCGCGAGGCTTGCCCGTGTTGAGCTTCGCGGTCATCCTGCTTCTTGCTATCGATCCGTGGCTGTGCCGCGACTACGGCTTCATTCTTTCCGTGCTTGCCACCGCTGGACTTCTGGTGTTGGCTGGCCCCCTCTCGCGCGTGCTCTCCAGATGGCTGCCGACTCCACTGGCGGTTCTCGTGTCAATTCCCCTCGCTGCCCAGCTGGCGTGTCAGCCCGTGCTCATCCTGTTGAACCCGGCGATTCCCGTCTACGGGGTGATCGCCAACCTTCTGGCAGAACCGGCAGCACCCGTCGCCACGGTGCTTGGGCTTCTCGCGTGCGTGAGTTTGCCCATTGCCCCCGCTGTTGGACACGTCGCGCTTTCCATCGCTTGGTTGCCATCTGCCTGGATTGCGGCTATTGCAAACTTCTTCGCGTCAGCGCCGGGCGCACAGGCTCCGTGGCTTCCAGGGATCGTCGGCACCGCTGTCGTCGCCGTCGTCACGGCATTGGCGCTGTTCGTCGTGCTTGGCAGGCGATCTCGGACGACGACCATCATCACCGGTGCGCTTCTTTTGGGCATCGCGACCTACAGCGGTGTCCTCGTGGGCGCTCAGTTTGGGCGAACGGGTTCGTTGCCGTCCTTCTGGCAGATTGCGGCGTGCGATGTCGGACAAGGGGATGCGGTTCTCGTCCGAAGCCGAGGACACGTCGCCATGATCGACACGGGGCCGCAACCGAAAGCGCTCACAACGTGTCTCGATGAATTGGGAATCGACCGCATCGATCTCCTGATTTTGAGTCACTACGACCTCGACCATGTTGGCGGCACGTCGTCCGTTCTCGGTCGAGTCGATCGAGTACTCGTTGGCCCTGTCTCGGATGAGACAGACACAAGGTTGCGTGACTCGCTCCGGTTCGCCGGTGCCACCGTTTCGGAGGTATCGAGAGGACAGCGCGGCACGCTCGGTGACCTGAGTTGGGAGGTGCTGTGGCCACCGACCCGTCTCGGCGCTGTCGAAGCCGGCAATGCCGCGAGCGTCACGGTGCGATTTGAGGGAACCGGGCCGTGCGAAGACGGATGCGTGAGCTCGCTCTTCCTCGGTGATCTCGGCGAGGAGTCGCAATCAAGAATGCTCGGAGCCACTCACCCGGCACCCGTGGATGTCGTCAAAGTCGCCCACCACGGTTCAGCGGACCAGTCACAACGACTGTACGAGCGAATTCACGCTCGAGTGGGGATTATCGGCGTCGGGGCACACAACAATTACGGGCACCCCACAGACCGGCTGTTGAGCATACTTTCACGTGTTGGCACGAGGATCGCTCGCACCGATCTGAATGGGATGATTCTGATTTCCCCCGCACCAGACGGTGGACTTACAGTGTGGACTGAGCATCCGCCAGATCGAGACGTCGGCACACATTAGGCTTGATTGACGGAGTGAGAGGGGTGAGGGATGGCAGCGCGGAGTCCGGCAATTCCTCACATGTCGTGGGATCGCGTGCGACCCGCACCCGTCATCCTCGTGTCGGGCACCGAGAACTTTCTTGCTGACAGGGCGATTTCGCTCTTGCGGGATATCCTGCGCGCGGAAGACGCCAGTCTGGAAGTGAGCGATATTGCCGCCGACTCGTACGCGCCAGGCGAGCTCGCAACGCTCGCGAGCCCTTCGCTGTTCGGCGAACCACGGCTCGTGAGGGTGACCGGCGTCGAGAAGTGCACGGATGCTTTCATTTCTGAAACTTTGGCCTACCTGGAGTCGCCAGCGTCAGACTGCTATCTCGTACTTCGCCACGCGGGAGGGGTTCGGGGAAAGAAACTGCTGGATGCCGTTCGAGGCGGGCTGGGCGACGGCATCGAGATCGCGTGCAGCGAGATCAAGAAGGATTCGGATCGCACGGACTTCGTGAAGGCTGAATTTCGCGCGGCAGGCCGAAAAGTCTCGGCCGGGGCCGTGCGAGCACTGACCGCCGCATTCGCTGACGATATTTCCGAACTGGCGTCCGCGTGCCGACAGTTGCTTGCCGACTCAGCAGAAGAGATCACAGAATCAATTGTGGAGAAGTATTACGCGGGCCGCGTGGAAACGAACGCGTTTCGTGTTGCCGACATCGCGATTGCCGGCCGTCACGGGGAGGCGCTTGTGCTCTTGCGGCACGCTCTTTCTTCGGGCGCAGACCCGGTGCCCATCGTCGCGGCTTTCGCGAGCAAGTTGCGAACGATGGCGAAGGTGTCTGGCGGCAGGGGCAGTTCTGGTCAATTGGCATCGCAGTTCGGCCTCGCTCCGTGGCAGGTTGATCGAGCCAAACGTGACCTTCAGGGCTGGAGTGAAGAGGGGCTCGCGCGCAGCATCATCGTTCTCGCCGAAACTGACGCTCAGGTCAAGGGGGAGGCGCGCGATCCGGTGTTCGCTCTCGAACGCATGGTGAATGTCGTGAGCGCTCGCGGAAACCACGCATAGCTCACGTACGCGTCCGCCGCCACGAAAAAACGCCCAGACCAATGGGTCAGGGCGTCTCTTACGGGTGGTCGCTTCTAGAGCGCAGCAACCTGCTTCGCGATAGACGACTTGCGGTTTGCCGCCTGGTTCTTGTGGATGACGCCCTTGGTTGCGGCCTTGTCCAGCTTGCGGCTCGCGACGGCGAGGGAAGACGCTGCGGCCTTCTTGTCGCCGGCCGAGATCGCTTCGCGAGCGTTGCGAATCGCGCTCTTGACCTCGCTCTTGACGGCCTTGTTGCGCTCGGTCGCCTTGCGGTTGGTGCCGATACGCTTGATTTGCGACTTAATGTTTGCCACGTTAAACCTTTTCGTTGTTGTCGAGCAGTCTTTGTCACGGCCAAATGGCCGGGAGAGTCAATGTGGCACGCAATCCGCCGCACATCCGAATGGGTGAAGCGCGCAAGCCAACAGGTAACTTTACCAGAGACTAAGAGCATGAGTGACACTATCTTCGCGTGCACGCGCAAAGCACGACGCAAGGCGTGGGAGAATTGTGTGACCTCTGTTCAATGAGCAACCCAAAATTGATCAGCGACCCATAATCCATGAGCACGACAAAGGAACGCGTGACCCCCAAAGCACTGAAGGCATTAGAGCCGTCGGCGACTGACCCAGCGTTCATCCGCAACTTCTGCATCATCGCCCACATCGACCACGGCAAGTCCACCCTGGCTGACCGCATGCTGTCGATCACCGGCGTGGTGAGCGACCGCGACATGCGCGCGCAGTATTTAGACCGGATGGACATCGAGCGCGAGCGCGGCATCACGATTAAGAGCCAGGCGGTGCGGATGCCGTGGGCAGGCACTGGCGACGACGGCAAACTTCAGACCTACGCGCTCAACATGATCGACACCCCTGGCCACGTGGACTTCACCTACGAGGTCTCGCGAAGCCTTGCGGCGTGCGAGGGCGCCATTCTCCTGGTCGATGCCGCACAGGGCATAGAGGCTCAGACGCTCGCGAACCTGTACCTCGCTCTCGCCAATGATCTCGAAGTCATTCCGGTGTTGAATAAGATCGACCTTCCCGCAGCCGACCCGGACAAGTACGCGAAGGAAATCGCCGGGCTTCTCGGTGGGGATCCGGATGACGTGCTCCGCATTAGCGGCAAGACCGGTATGGGTGTTGAGGAACTTCTCGACCTCGTCGTGCAGCGCGTCCCTGCGCCAAAAGGTGACGCGAGCGCGCCAGCACGCGCCATGATTTTTGACTCCGTCTACGACAGCTATCGCGGCGTGGTCACCTACGTTCGAATGATTGACGGTTCTTTCTCTCCGCGTGAGCGAATTCAGATGATGTCGACGAAGTCGACTCACGAGCTGCTGGAGATCGGCGTGAGCTCACCGGAGCCAGTACCGACGAAGGGACTTGGTGTCGGCGAGGTCGGCTATCTCATCACCGGTGTGAAGGATGTTCGGCTGTCGAAGGTCGGTGACACGATTACGAATGCGTTGAAGCCGGCGTCGGAAGCGCTCCCCGGGTACACGGAGCCGAAGCCCATGGTGTTCTCCGGTCTGTACCCAATTGATGGCAGCGATTACCCGGTTCTTCGTGATGCGCTCGACAAGCTCAAGCTTTCGGATGCCGCGCTCGTCTACGAGCCAGAGACTTCAGTCGCCCTCGGATTTGGGTTCCGCTGCGGATTCCTGGGTTTGCTCCACCTTGAGATCATCACCGAGCGGCTCGAGCGGGAGTTTGACCTTGACATGATCACGACGGCGCCGTCCGTGATTTACGAGGTGACAAACGACGAGGGCAAAACCGTCACCGTTACGAACCCGAGCGAGTTCCCAGGCGGCAAAATTGTGAGCGTCACTGAACCCATCGTGAAAGCCTCCATCCTCGCGCCCAAGGATTTTGTTGGCGCGATCATGGAACTGTGCCAGGGCCGTCGTGGAACCATGCTGGGAATGGAATATCTCGGTGAAGATCGAGTGGAACTCCACTACACAATGCCGCTCGGAGAAATTGTTTTCGACTTCTTCGACCAGTTGAAGAGCCGAACTCAGGGCTATGCAAGCCTTGATTACGAACCGCACGGTGAAGCTGAGGCCGATCTCGTGAAGGTCGACATTTTGCTTCAAGGTGAGCAAGTGGACGCGTTCAGCGCGATCGTGCACCGCGACAAGGCGTACGCGTATGGCGTGCTCATGACGGGCCGTTTGCGCGAGTTGATCCCTCGTCAGCAGTTCGAAGTTCCCATTCAGGCGGCCATTGGTGCGCGCATTATCGCGCGAGAAAGCATTAGGGCCATGCGCAAGGACGTGTTGGCCAAGTGCTACGGCGGTGACATCACTCGCAAGCGCAAGCTTCTCGAAAAGCAAAAAGAGGGCAAGAAGCGCATGAAGATGGTGGGTCGCGTCGAAGTGCCGCAAGAGGCGTTCATCGCCGCGCTTTCGGGCGATGTGGAAAAGAAAGACAAGTAGTAGCGTGCCTCGCCCTTCAGCTTGGCAACAGACTGTTACCTACGGTGCGGTGGGGGGAACGCAAGCCCCGGACCTGCTGAGCTTTCCGCCAGCCGGATTTCGCCCGTTCGAGAAGCGTTCGCGTATCGGTCACGGAATCGTTCGCTGGGAGCACGCGTGCCAGTCCGCGCTCACGTGGGGTATCCAACGCAACAGCGGGTTTCAGGTTCGGCTGGAAGATTCACCTCTCGAAGTCACGGAAGGCACCTACAGCGCCGTGACGTTCGATGAGTCTGGAGCGCCGCTTGCTCCGCAGACTGATGACAGCGACGAAGTGGTTTACGGCACGGAAGGGCTTCCGGTCATTGCACCTGGCGATACCGCTGAGCTCGTGATTCCGTTCTGGCCGGTCAGAATCACCGCACCGTGTCGCGTGATCTACACGATTGACGAACCGCGTCGCAAGGGGTTCGCCTACGGAACGCTTCCCGGGCATCCGGAGAGCGGCGAGGAGGCGTTTTTCGTGGAGCAAACGGAGGATGGCTCCGTGTGGCTTACGATCCGCTCTTTCTCGAAACCTTCCGCGTGGCAGTGGTGGGTGGCGTACCCGATCCTGCGGATTGCACAGGCGATCTTCACACGGCGCTATTTTCGATCGCTTTCAGAACCGCTGAGCTGAGCCAATCGTGGTCCCTTCTGCCCTCCCGATCGCCGACCCGGCTCCCGTCGACGGGCTCTTACCGGATTCCGTACGTGACGGCGCACACGATCGGAGATTCGGCGTGTATATTCACGTGCCGTTTTGTCGAGTGCGTTGCGGATATTGCGATTTCAATACGTATACGTCGGACGAGCTTCGCGGGGCGAAGCGCTCAGATTATGCGGATCAAGCGATCGCTGAGATCGGGTTCGCCTCCCGGGTTATGGAAGCCGCAGCGTTACCGCGCCGGCCCGCGTCCACCGTATTTTTCGGGGGAGGCACCCCGACGCTGTTGCCTGCCACCGATCTCGAGCGCATGCTCTCGGCAGTGCGCGATACGTGGGGCCTCGCGCCAGACGCGGAGATTACGACCGAGTCGAACCCGGACTCTGTCGATGCCGAGTATTTGCACGCGCTGAAGGCGGCAGGGTTTACGCGGGTCTCATTCGGAATGCAATCCGCCGTACCTCGCGTGCTGGCCACGCTCGAGCGCACCCATGACCCCGAACGCATCCCGCTCGTCGTGTCCTGGGCGAGGAATGCGGGGCTCGACGTGAGCCTCGACCTCATTTACAACACACCAGGCGAGAGCATCGACGACTGGCGCACCTCACTTGAGGTTGCTATCGCGCAAAGGCCTGATCACGTGAGCACGTACTCGCTCATCGTCGAAGTGGGAACAAAGCTCGCGAGGCAGATCCGGCGAGGTGAGGTCGCTTCGCCCGATGACGATTTGGCTGCCGAACAATACGAGCTTGCCGATCAGATGCTCGGTGATGCCGGCTACGAGTGGTACGAGGTCAGCAATTGGACGAGGGGAGGCGAGCACCGTTCTCGGCACAACCTCGCCTACTGGCAGGGTCAGGATTGGTGGGGGATCGGGCCTGGCGCGCACAGCCATATCGGCGGAGTGCGCTGGTGGAATGTCAAACATCCAGCGGCGTACGCAGAGCGCATGAAGGCCGGAAATTCGCCAGCCGCGGGTCGAGAGAGCCTCGATAGCGACACTCGGCACACCGAGAATGTCATGCTCGCGACTCGCATCAAGGATGGGTTAGCGACTCGTGCGCTATCCCCGGAAGGGCGCACAGCTGTTGCTGGACTCATCGCCGATGGCCTCGTTAGCGCCGAAGCCGCCATTGCGGGCCAGATCACGTTGACCCTTCGCGGGCGGCTTCTCGCTGACGCTGTTGTTCGAGCTTTGCTTCAGTGACTACTTGATGAATTTGATGGCGAGCGGGTACTCGTAGTACTCGCCCCTGTTCGCAGCCATTGCAGCGATGATCGAGAAGATGATGATGACAACGCTGACGGCAAGGAGAATCAGGAATCCGACAACCACGAGGACAAGGATCCCGCCGACAACGGAGGCGAGGAGCATCGTGAGTTGAAAGTTCAGCGCCGTCGTGGTGTGTTGGCGAATTAGGGGGCCGCGATCTTTCAAGACGAGGTACCCGATCAGGGCGGGAAGAATGTTGAAGAAAATTCCACCCACGTGCACAAGGGTCGCCCACAGCTTCTCGTCCGAAGGGCTCATTGGTACGACGGTCGCATACGGATTTTCAGATGGGGGCATGGAATCTGTCATGCCCCCATTAAAGCAGGAGAGTCGGGCCAATGGCCCGACTCTCCTGATGACTCTCAGTAATTACTTGATGAAGCGGAAGTTCACCGGGTAGCGGTACGTTCCTCCGCCGTTGACCTTAACTCCACCGAGGATGGAGAAAAGCACGTTGGCGAGGTAAATCAACCAGCCAATGAGTCCAAAGATCCAGGTGATGCTCCACATGCCGCTGAAGATCAGGATCCCGGTCAAGATGGCACCGATGATCGACCAGCCGATGTAGAAGATGAGGAACGTGATCTGCCAGTTGAGGGCTTCCTTGCTCTCCTGCTTGGTGAGTGCACCGCGGTCCTTGAACACAAGGAAAATAATGAGGGAGGGGAGCAGCCACAGGATGCCACCAAAGTGGGACCACATGGCCCACTGCTTGTCTTCGGCTTCGGTGAGCGGGCCTGCCGGCTGCGGCGCTGCTGCCGGAGGAGTTGGTTCAGTCATTGGAGTGTGCCTTTCAGGTTGTCTAGTGTGGGCCCATTGGAGCTCTCACTGGTCCGGCCTTGGCATTCCCCCCGGTGGGGGCATGGCTGGGGCTCACCCCATAAGGTACTGCCCCTGAGAGTTCGTTGCAACGTCCTCGACGTGGTATGTCGCGATACAATTAGCAGTCTTGGTACTGGAGTGCCAGCTACGAGAGGGGAGACAGTCTTGGTATCTGAGCGCAGCCTTGACGTCCTGAGAGTCATCGTTCAGGACTACGTCGCCTCTCGCGAGCCTGTTGGCTCGAAGTCAATTGTCGAACGGCATGCCTTCGGAGTTTCCGCCGCCACGATTCGCCACGACATGGCGTTGCTGGAGGAAGAGGAGCTTATTGTTGCGCCCCACACGTCGTCCGGCAGGATTCCCACGGACAAGGGTTATCGAGTGTTCGTCAATCACCTCGCTGACTTGCGTCCATTGACATCCGTACAGCGCCAGGCGATCGAAAAGTTTTTGGGGAACGCGACAGACCTCGACGAAGTTTTGTTGCGCACCGTGCGGCTTCTTTCCCAACTCACGCACCAAGTGGCGCTCGTTCAGTATCCGTCCCTCGGACGATCCCGCATCCGGCATATTGAGCTCGTACCGCTGGGAACTACGCGGCTGTTGATCGTTCTCATTACCGACACCGGTCGGGTCGAACAACGTCACGTCGATGTTCGAGGTGAGCTCGATTCAGAATTTCTCGGCGAAGTGCGCGCAAAACTCAACTCTCGACTCGAGGGCCTTGGCCTAGCGCAGGCGTCAGAATCGCTCGATGGAATCGTTCAGGATTTTCATCCGGATCGCGCACCCTTCATCGCTCAGATTGCAGAAAGTCTGCGCGAGCAGGTGGCGGCAAATCGCGTCGACAAACTCGTGATGGCTGGCGCAGCAAATCTCGCGACAACGCCAGAGGATTTTGGTGGAAGTATTGTTCCGGTATTGGAAGCCATCGAAGAACAAGTGATGCTTTTGCGGTTGTTCGCCGAAATGGAACCGGACCAACGCGGACTCGCGACGAGCATCGGGAGTGAGAATGCTGCGTTCGGACTGGGGGAAACCTCAGTTCTTGCGAGCGGGTATTCTTCCTCGCATGGCGAGTTCGCCCGAGTGGGTGTGCTCGGTCCAACGAGGATGGACTACCCAAATAATATGGCTGCGGTGCGCGCAGTCGCCCGTTACCTCTCCCGCCTTCTTGGCGAGGAATAATCCAAGGGAAACCGTGTGGCAGACCACTATGAAGTGCTCGGAGTCGAGCGAACAGCAACGCCGGAAGAGATCAAGAAGGCGTATCGTCGACTCGCTCGCGAGCTTCACCCTGACGTGAACTCCGGCGCAGACGCGCAAGAGAAGTTCAAACTGGTGACGCACGCGTACGACGTTCTCTCCGACCCGCAGCAGAGGCAGCAGTATGACCTCGGCGGCTCGGGTGGTGCAGGTCTCGGCGGATTTGGTGGCTTCGGTGACATCTTCGAGACGTTCTTCGGAGCGTCGCAACAGAACGCTGGCCCCCGGTCGCGCCGCGAGCGTGGTCAGGATGCCCTGCTGCGCATCGAGGTGGAACTCGGCGACGCGATATTTGGCATCAAACGCGACCTCGAGGTTGACACCGCGGTCGTGTGCAGTACGTGCGAAGGATCATGCTGCGCGAAAGGAACGCAACCAGTCACGTGCGACATTTGCCAAGGGTCCGGGCAGATCCACCGCTCAGTGCGCAGCCTTCTCGGCAACGTCATGACGTCAAGCCCGTGCGGAACGTGCCGCGGCTACGGCACGGTCATCGCCAACCCTTGCCCGTCGTGCGGTGGTCAAGGCCGAGTTCGTGCTCGTCGTAAAGTCACGGTCGACATCCCCGCAGGAGTGGAGACCGGGATTCGGCTGCAGCTGACCGGTCAAGGCGAGGTGGGCCCGGCAGGCGGCGCCCCCGGTGACCTTTACCTCGAAGTGAAGGTGCGCCACCACGATATTTTCAGCAGAAGCGGCGATGACCTGCTCGCGACTCTCGAAGTGCAAATGACGGATGCCATTCTCGGCACGAGCGTGGAGATCAAGGCCCTCGACGGTCCTGTCACGGTCGAGGTTAAGCCGGGAACCCAGAGCGCGGAAGTCATCACAGTGAAGGGGCGGGGAATCACCCATTTGCGCGGCTCTGGCCGAGGCGATCTCAAGTTCGGAGTGCAAGTCGTGACTCCGACGAAGCTCGATGCGAAACAGCAGGCGCTCGTCACGCAGTTGGCGTCGACGCGAAAGACCGTGGCACCGACGCTGACGCATTTCCAGCAGGGACTGTTTCAGAAGCTTCGTGACCGATTCCTCAACGTTTAGTCGGTCTTTGCTGTGGCGCATTTCTATTTGAGCGACGACGCAACGTCCGCGACTCCGGGGTCAACTGTGGAAGTCACGGGGGCCGAGGCGCGCCACGCGATCACGGTGGGGCGGCTAAAGCCGGGTGAGCGGTTGAGCGTTGGGGACGGCCGAGGAACCATGACCACCGGGGTCGTGTCGTCCGTTGATGTCGATCGATTTGCTCTCGTCGTCGCGTCGATCGACATTGAGGATGAACCGAGCCCCAGCGTATGGCTCGCTCAAGCTCTCGCAAAGAACGATCGCGATGAACTCGCCATTCAGGCGGCCACAGAACTCGGGGTCGACGGTGTGATCCCGTGGGCGGCGGCACGCTCCATCGTCAAGTGGGATGGCCACAAACAGCTCAAGAACGAGCAACGCTGGGAGAACATCCTGCGCGAGGCCAGCAAACAGTCGATGCGGCACCGCATCCCCGCGTTCCGTGCGCTCTCCTCGACGAACGCGATCGCGAAACTCGGTGAGGACTTTCACCTCGTGGTGCTCGACCCCACGGGCGGTGAGCCGATCAGTGCGCTCAACGCGGATGGGCGCGACATCCTTCTTGTTGTTGGGCCGGAGGGCGGAATAACACCCGCCGAGCTTTCGCGGTTCGCGACGGCGGGCGCATCCGTTGTCTCCATGGGCTCTCGCATTCTGCGCACAAGCACTGCTGGACCCGCTGCGATCGCCGCACTCAACGGAATTCTGCACCGCTGGTAGTGCTCCCTCCAATGGGTAGCGGTTAAGATGGTCAGCATGTCTGATTCCAGTGCGCCGACGATCTTCACGCGAATCGTTGCGCGCGAAATCCCCGCCGACATCGTGTTTGAGAGCGACACGATTATCGCGTTTAGGGACATCAACCCCAAGGCTCCCGTGCACGTGCTTGTCGTGCCGAAGACGCAGCAATACCGAAACGTGTCTGAACTGGCGGCTGGCGACCCTGCACTTCTCGCTGACATCGTGTCGACCGTGAAGAGCCTCGCCGAAGAGCACTGCGGCGGAGAATTCCGCCTCGTCTTCAACGAGGGTGAGTCGGCGGGCCAAACTGTCTTCCACGTTCATGCGCACCTTCTTGGAGCCGCACCCGGTGGAGCTTTGGCGGAAGGAACCCTTGCCCAGTAGCGAAGTGCCGAACAATGAACAGGGCGCGATCGCGCGGTTCGAGGTTGACGGTATCGCCATGGTCCGTTTGCTTGGGCCGCAGGATCGCCTGTTGCGCACGGTCGAAAGCGAATTCCCGCTCGTGCGCGTGTTCGTGCGCGGCAATGAAGTGACGCTCGAGGGCGAGCCTGAGCAAGTGGCATCCGCGAAGCGACTCGTAGAGGAACTCATCAGCATGGTGCGCAGTGGACACGATCTTGGTGAACCGGATGTGGAAACTTCGGCAAAAATGCTGAGGGCAGATCCGAGTAGAAGCCCCTCAGAGCTGCTCAGCCAGGCGATTCTGACGACCCGCGGAAAGTCCATCCGACCAAAGACTCTCGGTCAAAAGAATTACGTTGACGCCATTGACGACAATACGATCGTGTTCGGAATCGGACCGGCAGGCACTGGCAAAACGTACTTGGCAATGGCGAAAGCAGTGCAGGCGCTCCAGCGCAAAGAAGTTGAGCGCATAATTTTGACGCGACCGGCCGTGGAGGCGGGGGAGCGGCTCGGGTTTCTTCCCGGCACGCTGAGCGACAAGATCGATCCGTATTTGAGGCCACTCTACGACGCGCTCAACGAAATGATGGATCCTGACGTCGTTCCGAAGCTGTTGGCGACGGGCACCGTGGAGGTGGCCCCGTTGGCGTATATGCGCGGCCGCACCCTCAATAATTCGTTCATCATTCTCGATGAAGCTCAAAACACGAGCCCGGAGCAAATGAAAATGTTCCTGACACGGCTGGGATTCGGTTCGAGAATCGTCGTCACGGGCGACATCACCCAGGTTGACCTTCCCGCGGGAGCGAGCGGATTGCAGCTTGTCACGCGAGTGCTTGACGAGATCGATGACATTCATTTCGCGACGCTCACGAGTGACGATGTCGTTCGGCACAGCCTCGTCGGTCGCATCGTCGATGCCTACACGACGTATGACGCCGAGAATCAAGCTCGGAGATTTGAGCGCGAACACGGTGATGACGGGAGCCGTGCGCAGCGTCGGGCGCCGCACGTGCGCGGTCGAAACTCGCGAGAGTCGCAGCGTCGAGGAGATCAATCGTGAGTATCGAAGTGAACAACGAATCGTCGATCGAGGTTGATGAATTCGCTCTGCAGCGGCTGTCCATGTACGCGCTCGACCAGCTTCACGTGCACCCGGATGCCGAACTCGGCATCGTGCTCGTCGATGAAGCGGCGATGGAGCAGCTTCACGTCCAGTGGATGGATGAGCCTGGACCAACGGACGTCTTGAGCTTCCCGATGGACGAACTGCGGCCGGGAACGAACGATGCCATGACCCCAGCTGGGCTTCTCGGCGATATCGTGTTGTGCCCGCAAGTGGCGATCGGCCAGGCTGAGTCGGCCGGGCACGAACTTATTGATGAACTTCTCCTGCTCACGTGCCACGGACTGTTGCATCTTCTGGGGTTCGACCACGCGGACCCTCAGGAAGAAAAGGAAATGTTCGGTATTCAGCGCGAGATCCTCATCGGATTTGCGCTCGCAGAGCGAAAACGCAAAAAGCAATGATTCCCATCTTCGTGACGATTGCCGTCATTCTCGTTGCGATCGGTGGTTGGCTCGCGGCGGCGGATTCCGCTCTCGGCGCGCTTTCGCGATCAGACTTGAACGACATGGCGATGACGTCACGCTCCCGCGGTTCTCTGCAGGCGATCTCGCGTGACATGAGTGCTCACGTGAACGCCGTCAATTTCGTGCGCGTTGTTGCCGAAACGTCGGCCGCGGTTCTTGTGACGCTGTCGTTTGCTTCTTTCATTGATGAATGGTGGTGGACGCTGCTCTACTCCGCCCTCATTATGACGCTCGTGTCGTTTGTTCTCGTGGGGTCGAGCCCGCGCGCGATTGGTCGAGCGAACGCAAGACTGGTCATGCGGGGCAGCGCGTGGTTTGTGCACTTTTGCCGCGTACTTCTCGGCCCTATCGCCGGTGCTCTCGTGGCGATCGGTGACCGGGTCACTCCTGGCCGGCCACGCACGGTGTCGTTTTCTTCTGAAGAACAATTGCTCAGCATGGTGGATGAAGCTACGGCGCAGGATGTACTTGAGGAAGACGACCGAGAACTTATCCACTCCATTTTCGAGTTCAACGAAACGGTTGTTCGCGAGGTCATGATTCCGAGAACGGACATGGTCGTGATTGACAGCACTGAAGGTATTTCGGCAGCGATGGAAATGTTTTTGAGCAAAGGCGTATCGCGCATTCCCGTGATCGGTGACGATATTGACGAAGTGCTGGGGGTTTTATATCTTCGCGACGTTGCGCGGTTGACGTTCGAGAAACCGCTCGACGCGGATGACATGACGGTCTTGAGCGTTGCGCGCCCCGCACTTTTCGTTCCCGAGTCGAAGAAAGTGGACGAACTTTTGCGGCAAATGCAACTCGAATCCAATCACCTCGCCATGGTCGTCGACGAGTACGGGGGCATCGCAGGTCTCGTGAGCCTCGAAGACATCATTGAAGAGCTCGTCGGCGACATTTCGGATGAATATGATCGCGAGGTCGTAGTCGTTGCAGACCTAGGCGATGGACGGTTTCGAGTTAGCGCGCGGCTCCCCATTGACGAGCTTGGCGAACTGTTCGGCATGGAGCTGGATGACGACGACGTCGACTCTGTTGGTGGCCTTCTCACGAAAGCGCTCGGTCGTCTTGCCACCACTGGTGCCGTTGCGCACACTGCCGGACTCGTGCTTACTGCTGAGCGCACGGAGGGGCGCGGCCGAAAACTTCGCACCGTGATCGTGGAGCGCGATCCCGATATTGAACTAGATCTTCCCCCGATTGACGAGGAGGCTTCATCGTGACGGAAACGTTCCGCGCCGGTTTTGTGACGTTCGTCGGTCGGCCGAATGTGGGTAAGTCCACTCTCACGAACGCGCTCGTTGGCGAGAAGGTGGCCATCACGAGCAGCAAACCGCAGACGACGCGCCGCGCCATCCGGGGAATCGTTCATCGGCCGGACGGTCAGCTCATTCTTGTCGATACGCCCGGGATGCACCGCCCTCGTACTCTGCTTGGCGAGCGACTCAACGATGTCGTGCAGGCGACCCTCGCCGACGTTGATGTCATGTGCCTGTGCGTGCCAGCGAACGAAAAGTTGGGCCCAGGCGATCGCTTCATTAACGAACAGTTGGACCAGTTTCCCAAAGCAAAGAAAGTGGCAATTGTCACGAAGACGGATGTCGCGTCGAAGACGGCCGTGGCTGAGCAACTGCTCGCAGTGAGTGAGCTGCGCGATTGGGAAGCGATCATTCCGGTTTCAGCGCTCACGGGAGTTCAGCTCGACATTCTCGCGAAGGAGCTTATTTTGCTCTTGCCGGAGTCGGAGGCGCTGTATCCGCTTGAGACGATTACCGAGGAGGGGCTCGAAGCCCGCATCGCCGAACTTATCCGCGAAGCCGCGCTTGAGGGCGTTTCGGAGGAGCTGCCACACTCGATTGCCATCACGATTGATGACCTTGTCGAGCGCGAGGACAAAGACCTTTTGGAAATCTACGCGAACCTGTGGGTGGAGAGGGACAGTCAGAAGGGCATCATCATTGGGCACAAGGGAAGCCGGCTCGCCGAGGTCGGTGCTCGAGCGCGCGCATCCATCGAGCCACTCGTCGGCAAACAGATTTTCCTTTCGCTCCGTGTGAAAGTGGCGAAAGACTGGCAACGGGATGCGAAACAACTGGGACGACTCGGGTTCTAGCCTTCACGGTGGTACGCTAAATATCGTGTTGTTCGGTCTGCTCCTTCTTAGCTGCCGCGACGAGTCCTAACTTCAGGCCTCCCTCGTCGCGGAGTTTGTCGCGGCCTTCAAACAGAGCGGCAGAGCTGCTCACCTGAATGAAAGACCACGAACATGAAGAACATGCAATCACCATCGGCCATGCCGATTCACAAGTACCGTCCGTACCACGAGACTTTCGCCGTCGACCTGCCCGATCGGCAGTGGCCAACCAAGCACATCACGAAAGCACCGCGATGGTGCGCGGTTGACTTGCGCGACGGCAACCAGGCGCTCATCGATCCGATGAGCCCGGAGCGCAAGCGGATCATGTTCGATTTGCTCGTGCGCATGGGTTACAAGGAGATCGAGGTCGGGTTCCCTTCGGCCAGCCAGACGGATTTCGATTTCGTGCGCAAGCTCATTGAAGAAAACCTGATTCCGGATGACGTCACCATTCAAGTGCTCACGCCAGCACGCGAGGAGCTCATCAATCGCACATTTGAGTCCATTCGCGGCGCGAAGCAAGCGATCGTGCACCTATATAACTCGACGAGCATCCTGCAACGGGACGTTGTCTTTCGCACCGACCGGCAGGGCGCCATCGACATTGCCGTGAACGGCGCACGGATGTGCAAGGCGGCAGAGAAGCTCGCACCAGGCGTTGACATTTTTTACGAATACTCGCCGGAAAGCTACACGGGCACTGAGCTCGAGTTCGCGCTCGACGTCTGCAACCAGGTGCTCGAGGTTTTCGAGCCAACCCCGGAACGCAACGTCATCATCAATTTGCCGGCGACCGTGGAGATGGCAAGCCCCAACATTTACGCAGACTCGATCGAGTGGATGTCGCGGCACTTGAACCACCGCGAGAGCGTTATTTTGAGTCTGCACCCGCACAACGACCGAGGCACAGCGGTTGCTGCGGCAGAGCTCGGCTATCTGGCGGGCGCTGACCGCATTGAAGGCTGCCTGTTCGGTAATGGCGAGCGCACAGGCAACGTCGACCTCGTTGCGCTCGGCATCAACATGTTCACGCAGGGAATCGATCCGCAAATCGACTTCAGCGACCTTGACGACATCAAACGCATCGCCGAGCACTGCAACCAGTTGCCGGTGCACGAGCGCAGCCCGTGGGCAGGTGACCTCGTGTACACGGCGTTCAGCGGTTCGCATCAGGACGCCATCAAGAAGGGCTTCGAAGCGATGGAGGCTGACGCGCACGCGCAAGGCAAATCCGTCGACGACCTCGTGTGGGCTGTTCCGTACCTGCCGGTGGACCCGAAGGATCTTGGCCGCAGCTATGAGGCCGTCATCCGCGTGAATTCGCAGTCCGGCAAAGGGGGGGTGGCCTACCTGTTGAAGGCCGATCACGCCCTTGATTTGCCGCGCAAACTGCAGATCGAGTTCAGTGGAGTGGTGCAAGCGAAGACGGATGCCGAAGGCGGCGAAGTGTCGAGCTCTCAGATATGGGAGATTTTTACGGACGAATACTTGCCGTCGAATGTCGACCACGAGCGCTGGGGGCGCTTCGAGCTGCAAAGGACCCGCACGGAAAGTGACATGTCCGGCGTCGTATCGCTCTTCACCGAATTGCGCATTGACGATGCGACGGTCGAAGCCAGCGGCACGGGCAATGGTCCCGTCGATGCATTCCTTTCCGTGCTTTCTGGCGAAGGCATCGATGTCAAGGTGTACGACTACGTGGAGCACGCGCTCGGCGCTGGCGGTGACGCGGTCGCGGCCGCCTACGTGGAGTGCCAGGTCGGTGACACACGCCTGTGGGGTGTTGGCATCGATGCAGATATCTCCACGGCGAGCCTCAAGGCCGTCGTCTCCGCAGTGAATCGCGCAGTTCGGATGCCCGCGGAGGATGGCGCGCTTCTCGCCGTTTAGGCGGGGCGCGTGCGGTGACGCCCCACAAGGTGCGCAGCAGATGGTGCCACGGGAATGCCGGTGCGAAGGTCCGGTGCGTTGAGCACGTCACCGTAAATCGTGAGAATCGGCAGTACTCCTGCCCACGCGTCGCTGGCGATGTCCTCGTCGGGGTCTTCCGGCCACTGCGTGGAGAGTTTGAGAGTCCATTCGTGGATGCTCATGCGCAAAATAAGGGTCGCTGCGAGCTCTTTGCGATTGTGTGATCGTAGTTCGCCGCGTCGACCGGGCAGGAGACTGTCGGTGACAAGGTCGAGGGCCGCGAGCTTTTCCTCTCCGTCGAGTGGCTCGCACGATCCGAAAAGGATGGCGCTTCGGTAGCGCATTGATGATTCGAACGCTGATCGCGCAAAAACGAGCCCATCGACGGTCATGACGGACGCCGTGACGGGGATGCCGGTCGCGAGGCGTCGGAGCCACCACGATCCTGTCGAGCCGTGCAGGATGAGGGAATCCGCTTCGGGCGCGAATGCGATGGGCATGACAACTGGTCTGCCTTCTTCCACGAACGCGAAGTGTCCTACGCTAGTTTCGGCCAGCAATCGGTCCCGAGCGGGTTTGTCGGTCGTGGAGACCTGCTCCGGCACTCGTGCGGGGATCGTGCGGTTAGCGCTCATTTGGTTATTCTGCTGCATCCGCGATTGCCCGCAGGGCACCGACACATTCGGTACGGGTACACCGATAATTGATGGATGCCCCTCTATCGAGACGACGCCGTCGTGCTCCGCACCCACAAACTGGGTGAAGCCGACCGCATCGTGACGATGCTGGGGCGCCAACACGGCAAAATTCGTGCGGTGGCAAAAGGAGTTCGCCGCACGGGGTCGAAGTTCGGTTCGCGGCTGGAGCCGTTCATGGTGGCGGATGTTCAGCTTTACGAGGGCCGCAGCCTCGACATCATTACGCAAGCGGAATCGATTGGCGCGTATGGCGCCGAGATCATGACGGACTACGGAAGTTACACGGCCGCGAACGTCATGGTGGAAACCGCCGACAAAATTACGGATGACAACGGTTCACTGCAGCAATACCTGTTGCTTGTCGGCGCTCTCAGGTCGCTTGCGCGTCGCGAACACGGTTCAAGTCTCACGCTCGATTCGTATCTTTTGCGATCGCTATCGATCGCGGGCTGGGCACCAAGCTTCGTTGACTGCGCTGTGACGGGTGCGCCAGGCCCGCACTCGGCCTTCGTCGTTCAGCTCGGTGGTGTCGTGGCCGACGACGTTGCGCCCCCTGGCGCACCGCGGCTGGACACGGGCACGCTTGAGCTGCTTGCCGCGCTTCTTTCAGGTGACTGGGCAACCGCGGATGCCGCCACCGAGCGCTCTCGCAGCCAGACCAGTGGCATCGTGGCGGCCTACGCCCAGTTCCATCTGGAGCGAAGCTTGCGTTCACTTCCGCACGTCGAGCGGATCGAGTATCTGGCTCCCTTCGAGACGCCGGCCTCGCCGGCTCCTCAGGGAGCGGAATCGCGCAGCGATGGTTTTGCTCCGCTCCCTGAGGGGTCGCGCAGCGATCGTCTCGAAGGGAGCACCAAGTGACCCCAGCTCGCAAAACCCACAAGGACGCCGTCGACTTCAAGCCAATCGACTGGACCGGTATCTTCCCGCCACCGCTTCCCGCAGGCTCGATCCCTCGGCACGTTGCGATCGTCATGGACGGCAATGGCCGGTGGGCTAACAGCCGTGGCCTGACGCGAATCGAAGGCCACCGTGCTGGGGAAGCTGCGCTGCTCGACGTTGTCGCTGGGGCCATCCAGATCGGTGTGAAACACGTGAGCGTGTACGCGTTTTCTACCGAGAATTGGAAGCGCTCGCCCGACGAAGTGCGCTTTCTCATGGGCTTCAATCGTGAGGTCCTTCACCGCAGGCGCGACCAGTTGAACGACTGGGGAGTACGCGTGCGGTGGGCCGGGCGAAAACCCAAACTCTGGGCTTCCGTCATCAAGGAGCTGCAGTTTGCTGAAAAGCTCACAGAACGCAACAACGTGCTCACGCTCACGATGTGCGTGAACTATGGTGGGCGCGGCGAGATCACGGATGCCGTGCGGGCGCTCGCAGAGCAAGTTGCTGCTGGCAAATTGTCGCCATCCGGAATTAGCGAGCGCAGCATCCAGCGGCACCTTTACACGCCGGAACTCCCCGATGTCGACTTGTTTGTGCGCAGTTCGGGGGAGCAGCGAACAAGTAACTTCATGCTGTGGCAAAGCGCCTACGCAGAAATGGTTTTTCTCGATACGCTCTGGCCGGATTTCACTCGCGAAGACTTGTGGCGGGCAATAGAGCTGTACGCGTCGCGCAACCGACGGTTCGGCGGCGCGACCGATACTCCGAGTCGCTAGGTTCCCTCTTCTCTCGTCGAGCGAGATGATGGGGCCATGACTTCTGCATCAGCGACCGCGAATCGTCAACCTTCACCCGAGCTTGAGCTCGCGATAGGCCAGTTCCGCACCAGTGCCGCGCGGGGTTATCTTGCCGTGGCCTCCATCGGGCTTCCCACGCACGAGACCGTGCGCGCGCAATTGGCCGACATCGAGTTGTGGGCCGCAGGGAAAAGGGACCCTGTTGACTACGACCCCATCCATGAAAACACTCGAGAGCACTACGCGAAGCTCGTGAAAATTTCACCCGACCGAGTGGCAACGGGATCGCAAACCTCGGTGCTCGCGAGCGTATTCGCGGCGGCTGTTCCCCACGGCGCAGAGGTGCTGTGCGTCGAGGGTGATTTCACCTCGATCATGTTCCCGTTTCTTCAGCACTCGGGGGTTCACGTTCGTTCAGTTCCCCTCGATGAGCTCGCGGAGTCCATCACGGAAAGCACGTGGCTCGTGGCGTTCTCTCTCGCGCAATCGGCCACCGGACAGATTGCGGACAGTGTCGCGATCGTCGCCGCGGCGCAAAAGTTCGGGGCTTACACGGTGTGCGATCTCACGCAAGCAGCTGGCGTGTATCCAGCAGACGCGTCACTGTTCGATGCGACCGTCTGTCACGCATACAAGTGGTTGTGTTCGCCGCGAGGTGTCGCGTTCATGACGGTGAGCGAACGATTCCAGGCGGTGCTTACCCCCGTGCAGGCTGGCTGGTATGCGGGGGATGACGTGTGGAGTTCCGTCTACGGTCCCACCATGAAGCTCGCGGAAAACGCTCGCCGGTTCGACGTTTCGCCAGCGTGGCCGGCGTGGGTGGGCGCGGAGCCGGCCATCACGATGTTTTCCGGGCTCGATATGAACGAGGTGTGGGGCTTCACCTCTGGGCTCGGCGACCAGTTGTGCGATGCGCTTGAGATTCCCAGGCAACACCAGTCCATCGTGACGTGGGCAGATGCCGAACAGAAAGATTTTGTCAAGCTCGGCAGCGCGGGAATCAAAGTTTCTGCGCGTGCAGGGCGCGTTCGCGCATCCATCCACCTTTGGAACAACGAGGATGACATCGAGGCCGTGCGTCGAGCTCTGCGCTGGGACACAGCAGGACCGCTCTAAACTGGTGGGATACCGCCGACCGGACGCGAGCCGCGCGCCCGGCTGACTTCTGGAGAATCACTCGTGGCCAACGCCTCCCCCCTTGATGCCGTTATTTCCCTCGCCAAGCGTCGGGGGTTTGTTTTTCAAGCGGGTGAGATCTATGGAGGGTCGCGCTCGGCGTGGGACTACGGACCCCTTGGTGTTGAACTCAAAGAGAACATCAAACGTCAGTGGTGGAAGGCCATGGTTACGTCGCGTGAGGACATCGTCGGCCTCGATTCTGCGATCATTCAGCCGCGCCAAGTGTGGGTAGCATCAGGCCACGTCGGAGCCTTCACTGACCCGCTCACGGAGTGCCTGCACTGCCACCGCCGCTTTCGCGCCGACCACCTTGAAGAGGCTTTCGAAGAGAAGAAGGGCCGCGCCCCCGAAAACGGTCTGCTCGATATCGTCTGCCCGAACTGCGGGAACCGCGGCCAGTGGACGGAACCTCGCGACTTCGAGATGATGCTGAAAACTTTCCTCGGCCCTGTCGAAGAGGAGAGCGGCTTGCACTACTTGCGGCCGGAGACGGCGCAGGGAATTTTCGTGAACTTCAACAACGTGCTCGGGGCATCCCGCATGAAGCCGCCCTTCGGAATTGCGCAAGTTGGAAAGAGCTTCCGCAACGAAATTACGCCAGGGAACTTCATTTTCCGCACGCGTGAGTTCGAGCAAATGGAGATGGAATTCTTCGTCGAGCCGGGCAGCGATGAAGAATGGCACGAGTACTGGATTGAACAGCGCGTGAACTGGTACACGGACCTCGGAATGAACCGAGACAACCTGCGCTTGTTTGAGCACCCGCAAGAAAAGCTGTCGCACTACTCGAAGCGCACCGTGGATCTCGAATATCGATTCCGGTTCCAGGGCAACGAGTGGGGCGAGCTGGAGGGTGTTGCGAACCGCACCGACTTCGACCTCACGACCCATAGCGAGCACTCAGGCACCGATCTCTCGTACTTCGACCAGACGAAGAATGAGCGTTGGACGCCCTACGTGATTGAGCCGGCAGTGGGCTTGACGAGGTCAATGATGGCGTTCCTGATTGACGCGTATCACGAGGATGAGGCGCCCAACACGAAGGGCGGCGTCGACAAGCGCACGGTGTTGAGGCTCGATCGTCGGCTTGCGCCCGTGAAAGCTGCGGTGCTGCCGCTCTCGCGTAACGAGCAGCTTTCGCCCGTCGCCAAGGAACTCGCCGCGGATCTTCGACGCTTCTGGAACATCGAATTCGATGATGCCGGTGCGATCGGTCGCCGCTACCGCCGCCAGGATGAGATCGGCACGCCGTTCGCCATCACGGTCGACTTCGACACCCTCGACGACAAGGCTGTCACGGTGCGCGAACGCGACTCGATGGCTCAAGAGCGTATCCCGCTCGACAAGTTGCAGGGTTACCTCGCGGAGCAATTGCTCGGCGCCTAGGCTGCCGCTCGGTCGCTCTGCTGCCCTGTCCTGCTCGCTCCGCCCGCCCATCCGCATCCGCCAACCCACTTCTGAAAATTCAGGAAACTGCGTCGGATTCCGCCGAAAACGCGCGGTTTTGGCCACTATATGACGCAGATTCCTGAATTTCCGAGTGATTCGGGGCAGTGGGGACTCTGCTCCTTCACCGGCGTACGAATATTGCGGCATCCGCGGATCGGACCGAACGGCCGGCGCGAGCGAAGTGGTGAGCGCAGAATTCCCGGATGGAATCTGTTCGCGAGATGGTGCATCGCCTTGGTGGGCTCGCCCAGAAGCAGCAACTGGTCTCGCTCGGCGCCCATGACGGGATGCTGACGGCGGCAGTTCGGAGTGGTGCCGTTATCCGAGCGCGGCAGGGCTGGTACTCGACTCTCGCCGAGCAAGATGCTGCCTTGCGCGCGGCCAGGGTCGGCGGAAGATTGACAGGCATGTCGGCTCTCATCGCGCGAGGAGCCTGGACGTGGAAAGCCCATCCGCTGCACGTTTCGGTTCCGCAACGGGCAAGCCGGCTCCGCCAGCAGTGGGACCGATTTCGGCGGCTGAACCCGACCGCCGCGCAGGACGTGGTCATCCACTGGGATGGCGATGCTGTCGTGGCTGGCGGGGATCTCACAAGCGTTACCCTCGCCGAAGCGCTGAGGTCCGTTGTGCTCGATGAGCCTTTTGAGCTCGCGGTTGCGGCATTCGACTGGGCGTTCAAATCGGGGTCGATCGACGAGATGGCGTTCGAAAGCATCCTGCTGACGCTCCCAGACGACGCGCGCATGATCGCACACTGGGTTGATCGGCAATGCGACAGCATTCTCGAGAGCGTCGCCCGCAGCTGGCTCCAGATTGCGGGATTCCGTGTGATCAGTCAGGTGAGAGTGGGCGATCTCGAACGGATCGATCTCGTCGTCGAAGATGAGGTGGCGATCGAACTCGGTGGGAAGACTCACGATGGCCGTCGCGAGTCGGATTGGCGAAAGAATCTCAAGATCACGGCGGAAGGCCGTCATCCGATTCTCGCGACCTATTCCATGGTGCGAAGCGAATTCGATTCGGTACTGGACGCGGTTGAGAGCGCGCTGCGACAGCGACATCCGGAGCACTTTCTCGTTGGAAATTCAGGAATCCGCGTCGACTCGGTGACCAAGGGCCGCAGGATCTGGCGGTTGCTTGATGGCACATTGACGCGACTTCCTGAATTTCCAGTTGGAGGGGCGCGGGGAGGGGCGCGGGGAGCGGCGCGGGAAGAGGTGGACGTGACGGGGGAATGGACTGCGGCGGCGAGCGGTTGAGGAGGGTATGAGCAACTCCATCAAAGTAGACATTTGGTCAGACATCGCGTGCCCGTGGTGCTACATCGGCAAACGCAAGTTCGAGGCGGGCGTCATCGAGTTCGGTGAGGATGTCGAGGTGGAGTATCACGCATACGAACTCGCGCCTGACACGCCGGAAGAAGTCGAGGGCACCGAACTTCAGCGGCTTACTGAACACAAGCGGATTCCGCGTGAACAGGCGAAGGAAATGATCGATCGAGTAGTCGACATCGCCGCTACTGTCGGACTCGACTACGACTATGACAAGGTTCAGCCGACGAACACGATTCGCGCACACGAACTCCTGCACTACGCAAAGACGCAGGGTCGCCAGGTCGACATGAAAGAGCGACTGCTTCGCGCGTACTTCATCGAGGGTCGACACGTTGGCCGGGTGGAGGATCTCGCCGACCTCGCAGCCGACATCGGTCTTGACCGCGAGGATGCGCTTCGCGCGCTCACCGCTCGCGAGTTCCTTCCTGGTGTGGATGCCGACAAGGCTCAAGCGCGCGAGTACGGCATTCAGGGTGTCCCGTTCTTTGTCATTGACGGCAAATACGGGATCTCCGGAGCCCAAGACGCTTCCACATTCGCGGCCGCGCTTCGTCAGGCCAAGGATGAGAATGAGGCCGCCGCATGAGTGAATCACTCAAGAGCCCGCTCACCATGGTGGGCGCCCAGGACGCGGCGGCGTGCGTGGATGGCGTGTGCGAGTGGTCGCCGCCAGAAGAAGTTTTGCCGGTGGAGCAGAACCCATCAACGGCACCCCGCGCCTAGCGGAATCACCGTCTTTAGCTTGCGCGCAAAGCTGCCAGTCGCTTTCTGGGAGAATTGAGGCGATGACCACTCTCGCCACCGCGCAACCACCGCTTCGACTCGGCCCGATCGAGCTCGATGTTCCCGTCGTGCTCGCACCGATGGCGGGGATCACGAACACTGCGTTCCGCCGCCTTTGCCGCGAGTTCGGTGCCGGACTGTACGTGAGCGAAATGATTACGAGCCGCGCGCTCGTCGAGCGCGGCGAAAAAACAATGCGCCTCATCCGGCACCACGAGTCGGAAACGCCGAGAAGCATCCAGTTGTACAGCGTCGACCCGAAGACGGTTTCTGACGCCGTCACGATGCTCGTGAGCGAGGATCGCGCCGACCACATCGACTTGAATTTCGGATGCCCCGTGCCGAAGGTGACGCGCAAGGGCGGGGGAGCGGCGCTCCCGTGGAAGCTTGATTTGTTCCGCGACATTGTTGAAGCTGCCGTGAAGGCGGGCGGCAAGGTTCCTGTCACTGTGAAGATGCGCAAGGGAATCGACAACGATCACCTCACCTACCTTGAGGCTGGCCGCATCGCCGCGGGGGCGGGTGTTGCGAGCATCGCCCTGCACGCGCGTACGGCATCCGAGTTTTACAGTGGAACAGCCGACTGGTCGGCGATCGCGACGTTGAAGAACGCCATCTCGGACGTTCCGATTCTTGGAAACGGCGACATTTGGAGCGGCGCGGATGCCATCCGGATGATCGACCAAACCGGGTGCGACGGCGTTGTCGTCGGGCGTGGTTGCCTTGGCCGACCGTGGCTTTTCGGCGACCTGGTTGCCGCGTTCAAAGTGAGGTCGGGAGAGCTCACGCAAGAAGAAGCAACGGCACAGCAGGCGCGGCCAAACCTTGGAGTGGTCGCTGCCACCATTCGCCGCCACGCAGAACTGCTCGCCGAGTTTCTGGCCGCAGACGGTCAGGACGGCGAAGAGTGGGCATGCCGAGATATCCGCAAACACGTCTCCTGGTATTTCAAGGGTTACCCCGTGGGCAGTGAACTTCGTTCGGCTCTCGCTCGCGTCGAAAGCTTTCAGCAGATGGATGACCTTCTCGGCCAGCTCGACGGGAATGAACCGTATCCGGGTGAGGGGGCTGAAGGCCCGCGTGGCCGCGCAGGCCACCCCAAGCGCACCGTGCTTCCGCAGGGCTGGCTTGACAGTCGCGAGCTGGCGTCGGCCGATCGTTCAGAGCTTGTCGAGGGTGAAGCGGATACCACCGGTGGTTGAGCCGCGCAGCTACTCGGCGCATGACACGGCGCGCTGGCTGCCGGAAGAGCATTCAAGCCGGCGCAGTGATTTTGCGCGCGACCGTGCGCGAGTTTTGCACTCCAGCGCCTTGCGCCGCCTTGCCGCGAAGACGCAAGTGCTCAGCCCGACAGCTGGCGTCGACAACGCGCGAAACCGGCTCACGCATTCGCTTGAGGTTGCCCAGGTCGGCCGTGAGCTTGCCTCTAGCCTCGGCCTCGATCCGGATGTCGTGGACACTGCGTGTCTCGCTCACGATCTCGGCCATCCGCCGTTCGGCCATAACGGGGAGCGAGCGCTCAACGCGTGGAGCCTCGACATCGGCGGCTTCGAAGGTAATGCGCAAACGCTGAGGTTGCTGACCCGGATTGAGCCGAAGGTGTTCGGCGACGATGGCACGTCGTACGGATTGAATCTCACGCGTGCGAGCCTGGACGCGAGCTGCAAGTACCCGTGGCCGGCGGAAAGCGCCGTGGGGGATCCGAGCGGGAGGGCGAAGTTCGGTTTCTACCCTGACGACACTGCAGCGTTTCTCTGGCTGCGCGAGGGCGCCCCTGATCGACAATTGTGCATTGAAGCGCAAGTCATGGACCTCTCGGATGACATCGCCTACTCGGTGCACGATTTCGAAGACGCGATTGTGGGTGGCTATATCGATGTGCCTGCGCTTGGCGGGCGCGTCGACCACGACGAACTCGTGGAGTCAATGTTCGTGTGGATCGGTGGGGAGATCGGCCACGATGAATTGATCGAAGCGTTTGACCGACTCGATTCGCTGGAGTCGTGGATTGACGAGTTTGATGGAACCCGGGCAGCGCAGGGGCGACTGAAGAATCTCACAAGCCAGCTCATTGGCCGGTTCGCTGGCACGGCGACGCGCGCAACTCTCGCCGCTCACGGAAACGAACCGGCGGTGCGGTTCGACGCGAGCATCGTCGTTCCCCGTGAGACGCGAGCGGAGATTGCCGTACTCAAGGGGATCGTTGCCGCGAACGTCATGTCGACGAACTCCCGCAAACCCATTTATGCGCAGCAACGAGACACCATCACGGAACTCGCCAGCGTGCTTTTCGAGCGCGGCCCCTCCGAGCTTGAGGCGGGTTTCGCAGCAGATTGGCACTCTGCAGACTCCGATGCCGACCGCAAACGCTCGGTCGTCGACCAAGTTGCGAGCCTCACCGACCAGTCGGCGAACGCTTGGCACGCGAGACTCACCCGGCGTCCAGCCTAGAATCAAGGCATGGCAGGCCTGATCCGCAGGAGCGATATCGACGACGTGCGATCGCGGGTGAACATCGTCGACGTTTTAGGGGATTACGTCACCTTGAAAGGTGCCGGCGTGGGTTCGCTCAAGGGCCTTTGCCCGTTTCATGACGAACGCAGCCCTAGTTTTCACGTACGGCCGCAAGTCGGTCGCTATCACTGCTTTGGTTGCGGTGAGGATGGCGATGTCTTCACGTTCCTGCAGAGAATGGACCACGTCTCATTTTCTGAAGCAGTGGAGCGCATGGCGGCAAGAGTTGGCGTTGAGCTTCACTACGAGGATGGCGTACCTGCAGAGCGGGATCGCGGCAATCGTGCGCGATTGCTCGCCGCGAATGATGCGGCTTCGAAGTATTTCGTAGAGCAACTGGCCACTCCAGCGGCCGAGCCCGGGCGCGCCTTTCTCGGGTCCCGCGGATTCGATTCCGCGGCGGCCGCGCATTTCGGGGTGGGGTTTGCACCCAAAAGCTATGACGCGCTCAGTAAGCACCTCATTGCGCTCGGGTTTACGCAAGAGGAACTTCTCGGTGCAGGTCTCATCGGCCAGGGAGATCGGGGCACGTATGACAGGTTCCGCGGCAGGTTGGTGTGGCCGATTCGCGATACGACGGGCCAAACATTAGGGTTCGGTGCGCGCAAACTTCTCGACGACGACAACGGGCCCAAATACCTGAACACCCCCGAAACATCCGTTTATCGCAAATCCCAAGTGCTGTACGGACTGGATCTGGCCAAGCGCGACATTTCTCGCGGCAAGAGGGTTGTGGTTGTCGAAGGCTATACGGATGTCATGGCGTGCCACCTCGCCGGTGTCACGACCGCGGTCGCGACGTGTGGCACGGCGTTCGGCGTTGAGCACATCAAAATCATCCGTCGAGTGCTCGGTGATTTCGACAACGCCGATTCGCACGGTCTCGGTGAAGTGATTTTCACGTTCGACCCCGATGAGGCCGGTCAAAAAGCGGCGAGCAGGGCGTTTGGCGAGGAGCAGCGTTTCGCCGCTCAGACGTACGTCGCGGTCGCTCCAGACGGCCTTGACCCGTGTGACCTTCGGCTCGCTCGTGGCGATGACGCCATCAGACGTCTCGTCGACGAGCGAAAGCCCATGTTCGAGTTCATGATCCGCCGCGCGCTCGCGTCGTTTGATCTTGACACCGTGGAGGGGCGCGTTGGCGCGGTGCGGGCGGCGGCTCCCGTGTTGGCGAGTATTCGCGATGGCGCTCTTCACAGCGGATACATTCGCAGTGTGGCCGGCTGGATCGGGGTCGACCCGCAGGATGTTGTTGGCGCGGTCGCGGCGAGCAAAAAGAATGTGTCGGCGAAGTCTGCGAACCAGCCGGTGTCGTCGCAACGCGGTCACGATCAGGGGGACTCCCCGCACGAGCCCCAGGCGGAGCGTGGGCCATCGATCACTCACTTGCCCACGGATCCGCTGACGAGACTGGAGCGCGACGCGCTCATGGCGATTCTGCAGCAGCCGGAAGGGGTGGGCCGCGAGCTTGTCTTGCGCGTCGCTCGGGTTTCGTTCTCGAATCCGACGCTGCAAGTTGTGCGTGACGGAATTGCCGCGAGTATGGATGCCTTTTCCACTCCGCAGTGGGTCGAACGCGTGGCGGAGGAAGTTCCGTCTGCCTTCGCCGGAATCGTAAACCAACTCGTTGTTGCGCCGCTTCCCGAGAAGTCGGGGCGCGAGCTATCGCAGTATTGCCGTGGCGTTGTGGCCTCCCTCATCGGCCGCGATCTGTTGGCGAACAAAGCCGAGTTGCTTGGCCGTTTGCAGAGAACGGATGCGTCCCAGGAATCGGAGCGCTATCGAGAATTGCAGCGGGAGTTGATGAGCATCGAGGCCGAGCGCCGCGAACTCATCGGCGACTAGGCACAACTAGGTTGCAGAATAGTAAACTTTCGGCGGCAAAGCCCTTTTCGACCCCCGAAGACGTGCTGTTTCGTGTTATCAAGGTGTAGTAGGCCCAAGGTGCTCAGTTTTGCATGTTCAGGGCTTGTTCCCGTCGGCGCCCAAACTAGCGTCGACGGATTCTCACAACAGAGAGGTATCCGGATATGACGTCCGCATCCACGATCCGAAAGCGCACGCTCGCCGTGCTCGGTGGCACCGCCATCGCAGCAATGGTTCTCAGCGGCTGCGCTGCAGGAGACGACACCGGTAACTCCGGTAGCACTGGTGGCACCATCACGGTCGGCACCACTGACAAAGTAACGACCATCGACCCCGCCGGTTCGTATGACAACGGCTCGTTCTTCATCATGAACAACGTGTTCCCGTTCCTCATGAACTCCAACCCGGGAAGCTCGGATGTCCACCCGGACATCGCTGAGTCGGCCGAGTTCACAGCGCCGACCGAGTACACCGTGGTGTTGAAGTCGGGCCTCAAGTGGGCGAACGGCAACGACCTGACCGCTTCCGATGTCAAGTTCAGCTTCGACCGCCAGGTGGCAATTGCCGCCGACAATGGCCCGTCGACACTGCTGTACAACCTCGACAGCACCGAAATGAAAGATGACCTGACCGTCGTCTTCCACCTCAAGGCCGCCGACGACCAGATCTGGCCCCAGATTCTGTCCAGCCCTGCTGGACCGATTGTGGATGAAGAAGTCTTCTCGGCTGACGCTCTCACGACCGACCAGGAGATCGTCGACGGAATGGCGTTCGCCGGCCCGTACACGATTTCGAGCTACAAGTTCAACGAACTTGTTCAGTTCAAGGCCTTCGACGGTTACAAGGGTTTGCTGGGAACGCCAAAGTCGTCCACCATCAACCTCAAGTACTACGCCGACCAGTCGAACATGAAGCTCGACGTGCAGGAAGGCAACATCGACGTCGCGACCCGCAGCTTGTCTGCGACCGACATCGAGAGCCTTTCAGGCAACGATAATGTCGTCGTGCACAAGGGACCGGGTGGCGAGATCCGCTACATCGTGTTCAACTTCGACACGATGCCGTTCGGTGCCACGACGGCCGACGCTGATGCCACCAAGTCGCTTGCGGTTCGCCAGGCGATGGCCGACCTGATCGACCGCGAAGCGATCGCCAACCAGGTCTACAAGGGCACTTACCTGCCGCTGTACTCCTACGTTCCTGCCGGACTGACTGGCGCCACTGAGGTCCTCAAGGACCTCTACGGAGACGGCAACGGTGGACCGGACGCTGACAAGGCGAAGTCGACTCTCGAGGCGGCAGGCGTGGCCACTCCGGTGACGCTGAACCTTCAGTACAACCCGGACCACTACGGTGCGAGCTCGGGTGACGAGTACGCGCTCATCAAGTCGCAGCTCGAGTCCTCTGGCCTCTTCACGGTGAACCTGCAGTCCACCGAGTGGGTCCAGTACTCGAAGGACCGCTCAGCTGACGTGTACCCCATGTACCAGCTTGGCTGGTTCCCGGACTACTCGGATGCTGACAACTACGTGTCGCCGTTCTTCGCAGAGGAGAACTTCCTGAAGAACCACTACGTCAACGCCGAGGTCGACGCCCTGATCAAGCAGCAGGCTGTCGAGACGGATGCTGCCAAGCGCAAGGGCGAGCTCGAAGACATTCAGGCGAAGGTTGCGGCAGATCTGTCAACCCTCCCGATGCTTCAGGGTGCCCAGGTTGTTGTGGCGGGCAAGGATGTGAAGGGCGTAGACGAAACGCTTGACGCTTCCTTCAAGTTCCGTTTCAACGTCCTGAGCAAGTAAGGCATTCAAGGCGGCTAATATCGAAGAGCCGTAACAGGGGGCGGTCCGCGAAACTTGCGGGTCGCCCCCTTCTCTTGATCAGCCCTATTGGACAACGGTGTGCGCAATGCGCGGCGAAGATTGGCGATGATGACAACAACCGAAGTTTCAGAGGCTCCCGCTCCAGGGGGTGAACCTGATCAGACCGCGCGATCAAAGGGCTCAGGGGGAAACCTCGGTCGCTACATCCTGATCAGACTGCTTCTGATCATCCCGACGGTGTTCATTCTCGTCTCGATGGTGTTTGTGCTCATGCACATGATCGGTGACCCGATCACGGCAGCGTTGGGCGGGCGGTTGCCTCCGGATCAACTGCAGGAGCGTATTCATGCCGCTGGCTATGACCGGCCCATCATGGTGCAGTACGTCGAATATCTTGGGCAACTGATCTCAGGAAACTTTGGCACGACCCTGACGACCAACCAACAGATCAGCGACGTCGTGTTCGAGAAGGGTGCAGCCACTCTCGAGCTTGCGTTCTACGCGCTCATCGTCGCATTCATTGTCGGTATTCCGCTCGGTATGCTCGCGGCGTACCTTCGCGACCGGTGGCCGGATGCCATGCTGCGCGTCCTCGCGATTCTTTTTTATGCCACCCCGGTGTTCTTCGCCGGTCTCTTGCTCAAGCTCGTGTTCTCAGTGTGGCTGAAGGTTCTCCCGGTGAACGGGCGCGCTTCGCCGCGCACAGAACTGAACCTCCAATTTCTCGACCATCCGACGAACATTTACCTCATCGACGCGTTCCGCACTGGTAACCCTGCGGATGTTGCGGATGTTCTCAACCACGCGATTTTGCCTGGCCTTGCTCTCGGCCTCCTCACGGCGGGGATCTTCCTCCGACTGGTGCGGCTCAATGTCATCGGAACTCTTGGTCAGGACTACATTGATTCGGCCAGGTCGCGCGGCGTGAGCGAGTTCCGACTCGTGCGCAAGCACGCGTACAAGCCTGCGCTCGTCCCCATCATCACCGTCATTGGTCTGCAGATCGCGTTGCTCCTCGGAGGGGCCATCCTCACGGAGACCACGTTCGAGTGGAAAGGCCTCGGCTTCACTCTCGTGGAATTCATTAAGGCTCGCGACTTCGTCGCTGTTCAAGGGATCGTTGTGTTCCTTGCCATTGTCGTTGCCGTGACAAACTTCGTCGTCGACATTATTGCCGCGCTCATCGACCCGAGGGTGAGGTACTGACATGACGACAACACTCAACGTGAAGCCACCTTTTTGGTCACGCTTGCCTCTCATCCGCGAACTGAAACAAAGTGTCGGCTGGCAGCGCGGGATGCTCATCGCGGGGCTCGTGATTATCGCGATCTTCCTGCTCACTGCAGCTTTTGCTCAGTGGCTTGCCCCGTACGGGTACTCGCAGTTGAGCGACAAGGATGGGACTTTCGGCGCTCAACTACCCCCGGGCGGTGCGCACGTCCTCGGCACAACCGTGGGCGGGTACGACGTGCTCTCGCGCGTCATTTGGGGAGCCCAGACCGCGGTCATGGTGATCGTTATCGCGGTCGTCCTTTCGGTGTTTGCGGGCGTCATCCTCGGGCTCGTGTCCGGCTATTTCGGCGGATGGCTTGACCGAGTGCTCGTTGTCGTTGCGGATGCCGTTTATGCGTTCCCGTCGCTCCTTCTGGCCATCGTCATGTCGATTGTGATCTCCGGGGGCCGGTCTGGCCTGTTTACGGGACTCATGGCGGCGGCAATCTCGATAACAGTTGTGTTCATTCCGCAGTATTTCCGAGTCATCCGGTCTGAAACAGTGCGCATCAAAACGGAAGCATTCGTCGAGTCGGCGAAAGTCATTGGAGCGAGCAATGTCCGCGTCATGTTCCGCCATGTGCTGAGGAACTCCACGAGGACGCTGCCGCTTATCCTCACTCTCAATGCTTCAGAAGCGATTCTGACGCTTGCAGGACTTGGTTTTCTCGGGTTCGGCATCGAGCCGACGGCTGCTGCCGAGTGGGGATTCGACCTCAATAAGTCGATTTCGGATGTCGCGGCAGGCATTTGGTGGACGTCGATCTTCCCTGGAACAGCCATTGTGCTCGTCGTGCTTGGAGTCACGCTCGTGGGCGAGAGCTTGAACGACCTCGCGGACCCGCGGCTGCGCACGCGCCACCGTGCGCTGTCGAGTGGCGCAGTCACCACCGAGGTGGACGCGTTGGAGGAGGACCTGTGAGCACCGAAGCGATGGAAAAACCCGCTCTTGAGATCACCGACCTCAATGTGACGTTCGCCACGGACGGCGGAGATGTTCGCGCCGTTGAAGGGGTCAGCCTGTCCGTGAAGTCCGGTGAAGTACTGGCCATCGTCGGGGAGAGCGGCAGTGGAAAGACTGTCACTGCCAAGACGATTCTTGGCCTTCTGCCCGAGACGGCGACGACATCCGGAATCGTCCTCATTGGTGAAGACAACGTCATCGAGGTGCCGTACGCGAGGCTGCGACAAATTCGCGGCACGGGTGCCGCCATGGTCTTTCAAGAGCCGTCCACGGCACTGAACCCGGTGTTCACGGTCGGATGGCAGATCGCTGAAGGCTTGCGAGCGCACGGAAAGTACAGCAAGGCCGAGGCGAGGGCGAAGGCTATCGACTTCCTCACGCGAGTCGGCATTCCGGATGCCGAAAACCGGGTCGACTACTACCCGCACCAGTTCTCGGGCGGGCAGAAGCAGCGCATCGTGATCGCGATGGCTCTCGTGCTCGAACCCGAGATCATTGTTGCGGACGAGCCGACGACGGCTCTCGACGTGACCGTGCAGGCAGAAATCCTGGATCTTCTGCGCCGCTGCCGTGACGAGTTCAACGCGGCGATCGTGCTCATCACCCACAACATGGGTGTTGTCGCCGACCTCGCCGACAGAGTCGCTGTGATGTACCAGGGCAAGATTGTGGAAGAAGCTGACGCCGTCACGCTGTTCCATGACCCTCAAGACGACTATACGAAGCGATTGCTCGCGGCCGTTCCGTTCATCGGCTCTGGGACCGCGAAAACTAAGGAGCGGGCGATGGAGCGAGCGGCCTCGACGCTGAGCGCCCCACTCGTCGTTGCCAGCGACCTCGTCATTGAATACCCGGGCAGGCTCGGTCGCGGTGGTTTCCGGGCCGTTGACGGCGTGAGTTTTCAGATCGGCGAGCGAGAAGTCCTTGGTCTGGTGGGCGAGAGCGGCTCTGGCAAGACCACAATTGGCCGTGCTATTGCGGGGCTCACCAAGGTCACGGGCGGGTCGCTGAAAGTGCTTGGTCAGGAGATGGTCGGTGTGCGAGAGCACGATTTCCGGCCGCTTCGACACGACATTGGTTTCGTGTTCCAGGACCCCGCAACGAGCTTCAATCCTCTGTTGACCATTGCGGAGTGTGTCGCGGAGCCCCTCATTGTTCAC
>RCMY010000127.1_pt1 | contig 69951 bp, 68 predicted proteins | sample 2041341 | NCBI WGS metagenome assembly RCMY01 (sample SAMN09708234, study PRJNA481090) | Marine sediment metagenome, whole genome shotgun sequencing project. | reverse complement strand
TTGATAAAATCATGCTCGGTGAGTTGGTGGTTTTTTGGGGTCAGTTTAGGCATGGGGCGATTATAGCTTATTTATTTTTATTGGTATAAGAAGGCCCTGTTTCAGACGGCCTTCATGATTTGAAGTTCGCTATTTTAGGGGAAAAAGCATGGCGCGCCAAACGAATCAAACAAACGGCGCGGCTTGCCGCTCTGCGTGGAAACAACGTACAATTGCGCACATTGCCCAACGCAAAAAGATTGTTTGTGAACCAGCTTATTTTTGATTTCGCCCACCAGGCCTACCCCGGATTCGATAAATTTCTGGGCACGGCCAATGCCGAATTGCTGCATGTGCTGCAACAGCAGCACGGGCAGTTTATTTATGTGTGGGGGCAGCAAGGCTCGGGCAAAAGCCATCTTTTGCAGGCATGGGTGGCGCAGGCTTTGCAGGCGGGGCACGAAGCCGCTTATGTGGATGCCGCGCGCATGCCGCTCACCGACAAGGCTTTTGAAGCCGATTATCTGGCCATCGATCAGGCAGAAAAACTCAATGATGAAGAGCAGGCGCTGCTTTTTGCCGTGTTTAACCGCTTTCGCAACAGTGGCAAAGGTTTTTTGCTGCTCTCGGCCGACGTGCCGCCGCAGCAATTGCTTATCCGCGAAGACTTGCGCACGCGCATGGGCTATTGCCTAGTGTATGACGTGAAGCCTTTGAGCGACCAAGAAAAAACCGCCGCGCTCGCCGATATGGCCGCCGCCCGCCAACTCACCGTCGACCCCGAAATTTTCACCTATTTGCTCAACCACTGGCGCCGCGATATGGACAGCCTGGTGCAGATGCTCGACACGCTGGACAATTATTCCATGATGATGGGCAAGCGCATCACGCTGCCCTTGCTGCGCCAGCTTTTAAAACAACAGGAAGCCGAATGAAAAACCTCGCCATTTTCGATCTCGACCACACGCTGATCAACGCCGATTCCGACAACACCTGGCCGCAATACCTGATGCAAAAAGGCGTGGTCGATGCCGAATTCGTGCGCATGAAAAACGACAAATTCTATCAAGATTACCTCAACGGCTGCCTCGATATCGATGAATTCCTACAATTCCAGCTCGCACCGCTCACCCGCTTCAGCATGGAAGAATTGGCCGTCATGCACCGCGAATTCACGCAAGCATTCATTCTGCCGCACATCAGCCCGATGGCGAAAATGCTGGTGCAGAGCCACCGCCAAGCCGGCGACGAATTGCTGGTGATTTCTTCCACCAACGAATTCATCATCACCCCGATCTGCCACTTATTCGGCATTGAAAACATCATCGGCACACAGCTCGAAATCGGCGCCGATGGCCGCTACACCGGCGGCTATATCGGCACCCCCAGCCTGAAAGAGGGCAAAATCACGCGCCTGAACGAATGGCTGGCCGCGCGCGGCGAAACCCTGCAAAGCTACGGCAAAAGCTATTTCTACAGCGATTCGAAAAACGACTTGCCGCTCTTGCGCCATGTGAGCGACCCCGTGGCGGTGAATCCCGATGAAGTGTTGCTGCAAGAAGCCGTGGAAAAAGGCTGGCCGGTGTTGAATTTTATGTAAAGGCCGTCTGAAACAGGGCTGTAACAGCGTAGATTGGGTTGATAAACCCAAGATTCCAGGCTCAGTTTTCATTTCTTCCCCGATATTTAATCGATCAACAAGCCAGGCCGTCTGAAATGCCGCAATACAAACCCGTGATCATCACCACCACCGCGGCCGACCGCGAAGAAGCCCAACGCATCGGCGCGGCGCTGCTGGAAAAAAAGCTCGCCGCCTGCGTGCAATACGAAATCATCTGGAGCCATTATGAATGGCAGGGCGAAACGCGCATCGATGGCGAAATCCGCCTCACCATCAAATCCGCCCGCTGCCATTATGCCGCCGTAGAAAAAACCATCCGCGCCCTGCACAGCTATGAGTGCCCGCAGATTCTGATGCAGCCGGTGAGTAGGGGCTTTGCTCCATATTTACGCTGGGCGAAGGCCGCTTTGGGGTTATAATACAGGCCGTCTGAAAACGCCTGTGGTGTTTTCTAAGTTTCAGACGGCCTTCAGATGCCGTCTGAAAGCTTGATAACCATTTGAAATTTTAAAGAAAGCAAGCCATGTTCCGCACCATGCTCGGCGGCAAAATCCACCGCGCCACCGTTACCGAAGCCGATTTAAACTATGTCGGCAGCATCACCATCGATCAAGATCTGCTCGATGCGGCCGGCATTTGTGTGAACGAAAAAGTGCAAATTGTAAACAACAACAACGGCGCGCGCCTGGAAACCTACACCATTCCCGGCGAGCGCGGCAGCGGCGTGATCTGCCTCAACGGCGCGGCGGCGCGGCTGGTGCAAAAGGGCGACATCGTGATTATTATGTCGTATGTGTTGATGGGCAACGAAGAGGCGAAAAACCACGAGCCCAAAGTGGTGCTGGTAAACGAGCAAAACAAAATCCGCGGCATCATCCATTACGAGCCGCCGCACACGGTGTTGTGAGATGGCATGAAAACCATAAGGCCGTCTGAAATATTTTTTCAGACGGCCTTTTCTTGTGTGTATTCATTTCAAGCTGCATAATGGTTTTTCTCGACATCCATCCCTCAGGCCGTCTGAAACATTATGAAACTTGCCAAATTTTTAAAACAAGCCGCTTCCGTGTTAAACCGCCTCGATGCCTTGCTGCCGCCCGAAGCGGCCGAGCCGGATTGGCGGGCGCTGGCTTACCGCTGGCAGAGCGTGGGGCGGCGCGGCGTGTTGGAAAGCCTGCCCAATCCGCATACTTTTCCGCTGAATCGTTTAGCCGCAGTGGACACGCAAATGCAGCGGCTGGTGCGCAACACCGAGCAGTTTCTCGAAGGGCGGCCGGCCAATAATGTGCTGATGAGCGGCGCGCGCGGCACGGGCAAATCGTCGCTGGTGAAGGCGCTGCTGCACGAATATGCCGCGTGCGGCCTGCGCCTGATCGAAGTGGACAAAACCGATTTGGTGAGCCTGCCTTCTTTGCTCACGCTGCTGGAAAAGCGGCCGGAAAAGTTTATTGTGTTTTGCGATGATTTGTCGTTTGAGAGCGGCGAAGACACTTATAAAGCCTTGAAAACTGCGCTCGACGGCGGCCTCTCGCAGCGCTGTGACAATGTGCTGGTGTATGCCACGTCCAACCGCCGCCACCTGATGCCCGAATATATGGATGAAAACCAGGCCACCACCGGCATACGCGGCGAGGTGCAGCCCAAAGAGGCGGTGGAAGAAAAAGTGTCGCTTTCCGACCGTTTCGGCTTGTGGCTGAGCTTTTACCCGTTTGACCAAAACGATTATCTGCAAGCGGTGGAAAACTGGCTCGCCGATTTCGGCCTACCGCTGGACGACACCGCCCGCCACGCCGCGCTCAATTGGTCGTTGATGCGCGGCAGCCGCTCGGGGCGCATTGCCTGGCAGTTTGCCTGCGATTGGGCGGGGCGGCTGCCCGGGCAAAGGGTGGTGGATTAGGGGTGTTTATATTTCATCTCGCGGCAATGTTGGCGTAAAACACGCTTGCCATCTTGAAAATAATACGCTTATGGTGAAATCAAAGAAAAACGGATACCAAAATAAGAAATCTCAAATCGTGTGTAGGGTGTGTGGCGCAGCCACGCACGCGTTTCAACCGGCTTCTGTATGCATGGTCGAGCCGTACATTCTTTGCCTGCCGGTATAAATTTTTCATTTATTTCATTATAGAGGAATGCCTAAAAAAAGTGACACGGCGGGTAGATTGGGTTGAAAACCCAACAAGCCCACAGGCCGTCTGAAACGTTGGGTTTGGCAACCCAACCTACGCCGTTGCAGCTTGCAGTTTTGTGTAAAACCCATTCGAAAAAATAACCTATAGTGGAATGCAAGAAAAAGTGACACAACGGGCTTATTGGATTGAAAACCCAACAAGCCCGCAGGCCGTCTGAAGCCTTGGATTTATCAACCCAAACTACTCCGTTATAGCGCGTAGTTTTGTATCACTTTTTCTTGCATTCCACTATAGGTTATTTTTTCGAATGGGTATTATTCCGCTATACCTTGATAAAGGCCGTCTGAATATTTTTCAGACGGCCTTTGTTGATTGATTTTCAAATAATCATTCCGCATTCATCTTTTACATTGTTGCCTGCCGTAACTTGATGCAGGTCAGAAAGCCGAACCGGAAAATCCCTAAAATACCATATCTAGTGGTTGGCGGTATGTTTTCATACTAGATATGGTATTTTCAGGAGAGAGTGATGCAGCAGCTCAGGTTTGATCGCGAGGAAATTGTGTGGCAGGAAGTGCCGGGTGAAGTGTCGTTGGCGTTTCTCTGCTCGGGCTGCCCGCTGCGCTGCCAAGGCTGCCACAGCAGCGGCAGCTGGAAAGCAGGGCGGGGTGCGGTGTTGAGTGAAGATTATTTGCGCAGCCGTTTGCAGCAATATCGCGGCCTGATCAGCTGCGTGCTGTTTATGGGCGGTGAATGGCATTGCGCGTTGCTCGAGGGCATGCTGCGCATTGCCCGCGAAGAAGGGCTGCACACCTGCCTCTACACCGGCCTCGAGCGCAACGAGCTGAGCGCTTCTTTGCTGCCGCACCTCACTTATCTGAAAACCGGCCGCTGGCTGCCCGAGCGCGGCGGCTTGAACAATCCGGCCACCAATCAACAATTCACCGACTTGCGCTCCGGCGCCAACCTCAATCATTTGTTTCAAGGAGAAACCCTATGATTCGGCTGCATCCCGAACAACTTAACGGCAAGCTGCGTTTTATGGACGACTATATCGCCGCCACCAATGCGGCCGACGGCTCGAAAATGGACGCCAACGCCAATGTAACGCATAAAAACATCGCCACCATGGAAAACGAATTGATGAAAGATTTTCTGGTGCAGGTCAACCGTGCGCAAGTGAGCCGCAAAATCAGCGCGCTTTTCGGCGCAGAATGGGCGCAGGAATACATCCGCCAGATTGAGGCGCACGAAATTTATGTGCACGATGAAACCAGCCTCAAGCCTTATTGTGTGTCGGTAACGCTTTATCCTTTCCTGCGCGACGGGCTCGCCAAATTGGGTGGAGAATCGCAAGCGCCCAAACATCTGGCTTCTTTTTGCGGCTCGTTTGTCAATTTGGTGTTTGCCATCAGCGCCCAATTTGCCGGCGCGGTGGCCACGGTGGAATTTCTCACTTATTTCGATTATTTCGCCCGCCGCGATTATGGCGACGATTATCTAAGCACCCACGCGCACGAAGTGGCCAACCACTTGCAGCATGTGGTATACAGCATCAACCAGCCCGCCGCCGCGCGCGGCTATCAGAGCGTGTTTTGGAATATTTCGCTTTATGACGCGCATTATTTCGAGGCCATGTTCGGCGATTTTGTGTTTCCCGATTTCACCAAACCCGAGTGGCAAAGCGTGGCGCGGCTGCAAAATTATTTTCTCAAATGGTTTAATCAGGAGCGCAGCAAATCGGTGCTCACTTTTCCGGTGGTTACCGCCGCCATGCTCACCGACAACGGCGAATGCAAGGATAAACAGTTTGCCGACGAAATGGCGCAAGAATTGGCCGAGGGCAATTCGTTTTTCGTGTATCTTTCCGACAATCCCGATTCACTTGCCTCTTGCTGCCGCTTGCGCAACCAAATCGACGACCGCACTTTTTCCTACACCTTGGGCGCAGGCGGCGTGGCCACCGGCTCGATTAATGTGATCACGCTCAATATGAACCGGCTCGAACAAGACGGGCGCGATTTGGCCGAAGAAGTGGCCAAGCTGCACCGTTATCAATATGCCTACCGCAAGCTGATGGAAGAATATCAGGCCGCCGGCATGTTGCCGGTTTACGATGCCGGCTTTATCACGCTCGACAAGCAATTTCTCACCATCGGCATCAACGGCATGGCCGAAGCGGCCGAAGCCTGCGGCATAGAAGTGGGCTACAACCCCGAATACATCGAATTTGTGCAAGGCCGTCTGAAAACCATTTTCGAAGCCAACAAAGCCGCCGCCAAACAATACGGCGTGCGCTTCAACACCGAATTTGTGCCGGCAGAAAATCTCGGCGCGAAAAACGCCCAATGGGACAAAGCCGACGGCTATAAAGTGGCGCGCGATTGCTATAATTCGTATTTTTATGTGGTGGAAGACGATAAAACCAACGCGCTCGATAAATTTCTGCTGCACGGGCGCGAGCTCACCGAATGGCTCGACGGCGGCTCGGCGCTGCACCTGAATCTGGATGAAACCTTAAGCCAAAGCGGCTATCGCTCGCTGCTTAACATCGCCGCCCGCACCGGCTGCAATTATTTTTGCGTGAACGTGAAAATCACCATCTGCAACGAATGCGGCCACATCGACAAACGCACCCGCGAAGCGTGCAGCGCATGTGGCAGCCGCGATATCGATTACGGCACCCGCGTAATCGGCTACCTCAAGCGCGTGTCTGCCTTCAGCAGCCCCCGCCGCAAAGAGCACGCGCTGCGGCATTACCACCGGCATGCGGCGTAGGTGCGTAGGTATACGCGCTGCGTTTTCTCAATCAAAAGGCCGTCTGAAAAAGTTTCAGACGGCCTTTTAAGCGGGTTGCGGCTCAATTGCGTTTGGGGTCGTTGGGGCGCAATTGCACCGCCAGTTTGTCGAGTATGCCGTTTACAAATTTGTGGCCGTCGGTGCCGCCGAAAGTTTTGGTCACTTCGATGGCTTCGTTGATGATCACCGGATAAGGGGTTTCGGGCATGGCGGCCAATTCGTGGCAGGCCATCAGCAACACGGCGCGTTCGATGGGGCTCAAATCGTTTTCATCGCGGTCGAGCAGCGGGCGGATTTGCTGCATGTAATCGCGCTGGTTGGCGTGGGCGCCAAAGAAAATGGCGGTAAACAAAGGCTCGTCGGCTTTGGCAAAATCGCTGCTTTCGCGGATGTTTTGCGTCACTTCGGCGGCGCTGCTTTGGTTGAGCGCGGCTTGGTAGAGTGCCTGCACGGCAAATTCGCGGGCGCGGCGGCGGGCGGTTTTCATAAGGGCTTCCTTGCAATAGCGTTCAGACGGCCTGTTGGCAAAATGCTTGCGCCAACAGGCCGTCTGAACAAAAAATTAATCGTCGGCACCGATTAAGGTGTTGATCAGGTTGGCGCATTCCACCGCCACCACGGCGGCATCGCGGGCTTTTTCTTCGATGCGCACATGCGCCTGCTCATCGTTTTCGGTGGTGAGCACGGCGTTGGCAATCGGGATATTGAAATCCAGCCCCACGCGGGTGATGGCGGCGCCCGATTCGTTGGCCACCAGCTCGAAATGATAAGTTTCGCCGCGAATCACGGCGCCGATGGCCACCAAGGCATCGTAGCGGCCCGAGGCGGCCATGTTTTGCAGCACCAGCGCCACTTCCAGCGCGCCGGGCACGGTGGCGACGGTGATGTGTTTGGCTTTCACGCCCATTTCTTGCAGCTTGTCGGTGCACACTTGCAGCATGGCGCTGCCGATTTCGTTGCTGAAACGCGCTTGCACAATGCCGATGCGCAGGCCTTTGCCGTTGAGGTTGGGGAGCAGGGTTTTCATGGCATTCTCTCTATTCGGATAAATTGGATTTGGCGGCTCAGAGCAGCGGCGGGAAAATCAGTCCTTCGGCTGCCAGTCGGCCACGGCTTGAAATTCGCCTTGTTCGTTTGATTCCCAAGCGCTGCCTTCGGGTTGATTGATGAATTCGTTTACCGCCGGGTTGCTTTGGGTGATGTCGCTGATGCTGTAAACGGTGAAATTATCGGGGTTGTCGCAATATTCGTCGGTTTCGTCGCCGCTGAAAAAGCGCCAGCCGCTGTCGTTTTCAAACACCGGCGCTTCGCGATACATAAAGCCCACCGGCGCGCCTTCTTCGCTCACGGCTTTGGTGGCGATGCAGCGGCCCAGCGCGGTGGAAAGGGCGGAGGCAAATTTATTCATAATGTTTTTCAGACGGCCTGATGATTTTAAAAGCGGATTTTACACGATTCGGCGGCGTTTCGCACGGTTGGGATGGGGTGCGGCGGGTGCATGACATGCGTTGTTGATTACAGAGGCCGTCTGAAAAGTTTCAGACGGCCTCTGTGTGGCGGATGCTGTTGATTTTAAATATAGGGCTGTTTAAGTATGTTTGCTTTTGAGCGAGCCCAGATAAATGGCAAACAGCGTGAGCGCGGCGCCGCCCCATTGCAGGCCGTTGATGGGCTTGTGCAGCCAGAAATAATCAATTAAAAGCGCAGCCACCGGCTCGCTCAAGAGCAAAAGGCCGGTGAGGGTGAGCGGCAACAGCGGCACGGCATAGGCAATCATGCCCCAGGCCAGGCATTGCATAATGGCGCCGTAAATCAGAATCAGGCCGACATCGTGCCAATTGGTGGGATAAAGATTGCTGCTGTTGAAAAGCAGCGAGGGCAGCACCAGCGCGGCCATGCCGCCCAGGCTCACCAACAGCATCATCGGAAACAGCGGCGTTTTTTCGATTTTATGGGTTTCGCGGATGAAAATCATCGAGAGCGCCAGCATCGCGCCCGAGGTGATGCCGCTCACAAAGCCCCATACGGCCGCGCTGTTGTGGCCGAATTCGGGGCTGCCGATCAGCGCCACGCCGCTGATGGCGATCACGAGGCTCAATAATTGCAGCGGCGTTTGGCGCTCGCCGAAAAAGAAAAAGCCGATGGCAGAGAGAAAAAAGATTTGCAGGCTGTTGAGCAGGGTGGAAATGCCCGGGCCCACGGCATAAATGCTTTCGTGCCACAGCGCCAAGTCAAAGCCGAGAAACACGCCGGAAATCAGCGCCATTTTGACGGCTTTTTTGTTTTTGGGCAGGCGCTGGCCGAAAAAACGCGCCAGCAGCCAGAAAATCACCCCGGCCACGGCCAAGCGCCAAAAAGCGATGGCATAAGCGCCCACGGGCACGAATTTCACAATCAGGCTGCCCAGCCCGAATACTACGCAGCCTACCACCAGGCTGGCGGCGGCGTTGCGGTGGGAGGGCGCGGCGGCGGGTAACATATAATCGGCTCGTTAAAGGTTTTCAGACGGCCTGTATCATAACAGGCCGTCTGAAATAATGAAAATGAAAACAAGTTGCGGGTCGGATGTTTATGTCCGGCATTTGGCCGATAGGCTGAAGGTTGGCGGGCATCGCGGGAAAGCTTGCTCTTCGAGCAAGTGCCGGATTCGAGAATCCGACCTACGCCATGCTCATTCAAACCAAGGCCGTCTGAAAGCAAAGTTTCAGACGGCCTTTTGCCGGTGCCAAAAAAGTTTAATCGAAAGCCAACACCGCCGAGGTATACACCTCTTGCACACCGTCGAGATCTTCCAGCGCATCGATCAGCTTTTGCATTTTTTCCGCTTCTTCGCCGCTCAATTCGGTTTCGTTTTGCGCGCGCATGGTCACGTCGCCGTCTTCCGATTTGAAGCCGCCCGCTTCGAGCGCGGCTTTCACTTCGGCCCAGTTGCCCGGCGTGGTGATCACTTCAAACGAGCCGTCGTCGTGGGCGGCCACATCTTCGGCGCCGGCTTCGAGCGCGGCTTCCATCAGCGTGTCTTCATCGAGGCCGGGGGCAAACAATAAATAGCCTTGGTGCACGAAATTAAACGCCACGCAGCCATCGGTGCCGAGGTTGCCGCCGTTTTTGGTGAAGGCATGGCGCACATCGGCCACGGTGCGGGTTTTGTTGTCGGTGAGGCAGTCGACCATCAGCGCAGCGCCGCCGATGCCGTAGCCCTCGTAGCGCAATTCGATGTAGTCGGCGCCCTCAAGGTTGCCGGTGCCTTTGTCGATGGCGCGCTGCACGTTGTCTTTGGGCATATTGGCATCCCAAGCTTTGTCCATCGCCAGGCGCAGGCGCGGGTTGGATGTGGGGTCGCCGCCGCCCATGCGGGCAGCCACGGTGATTTCTTTGATCAAACGGGTGAAGATTTTGCCGCGTTTGGCATCTTGTCGGGCTTTTTTATGCTGGATATTCGCCCACTTGCTATGGCCGGCCATGTGTATTCCTTGCTGTATCCGCGTGGCGGAATAGGGGTTTGAAACGGGCGTATTTTAGCATAAAAAACGGTGCGGTATTTTGGTAGTAAAGTTTCATGATTAAGCCTTTTGGGCTGAGGCCGTCTGAAAGCCTGTTGGCCGGATTTGATGCAGCGCAAAACGATATTTTGATTTTTTCATGTAGAATCACGGCTGTTTGGGGGTTGTTGTTAGCATTTTATTGGTAAACCAGTGAAAATCAATTTGAAATATTGTTTCATAAAGCACGCGGGAGCGAGGGATGACAGAAGAACTACTCAATAGCTGGGTGAGCGCGGTAAACCATATTTTGTGGGATTATCTGCTGATTTACGGCTTGATCGGCATCGGGTTGTTTTTCACGCTTTATCTGGGCGTGCCGCAGATTACACGCTTTGGCGAGGGCATGAAGCAGGTGTTTGGCGGGCTGTTTAAAAAACGCGAAGGCGGTAAAGACCAAAAATCGCTGTCGTCGTTTCAGGCGCTGGCGGTGGCGATTTCGGCGCAAATCGGCACCGGCAACGTGGCCGGCGTGGCCACGGCCATCACCGCGGGCGGCCCGGGCGCGATTTTCTGGATGTGGCTCTCGGCGATTTTGGGCATGTCGACCATTTTTTCCGAAGCGGTGTTGGCGCAGAAATACCGCGTGGTGAGCCACGGCAAATACATCGGCGGCCCCGCTTTTTACATCACCCACGGCCTCACGCCCAAGCTCGGCTACCGGCCGGCGCGGCTCTTGGCAGGCGTGTTTTCGGTGGCGCTGATTTTGGCGCTGGGCTTTATCGGCAATGCCACTCAATCCAATTCCATCACTTCGGCGGTGACGGTGGCGTTTGACTTGCCTCCTTTAGCGGTGGGGCTGGCGATTGCGGCGTTGGCGGCAGCGATTATTGTGGGCGGCATAGAGCGCATTGCCAAATTCGCCCAATTTGTGGTGCCGTTTATGGCGCTGGTTTACATGATTTGCGCGCTGGTGATTTTGGTGCAGTTTTCCGCGCACATCGTGCCGGTGATGCGTCAGATTGTGGTAGCGGCTTTCGACCCGGCGGCGCTGGGCGGCGGCCTGGCCGGCATCTCGGTGCGCGAAGCCATCCGCTTCGGCGTGGCGCGCGGGCTCTTTTCCAATGAAGCGGGCATGGGCTCCACCCCGCATGCGCATGCCACCGCGCAAGTGGCGCACCCGGTGCAGCAAGGCATGGTGGCTTTTATCGGCGTGTTTATCGACACGCTGCTGGTGTGCACCGCCACCGCGCTGATTATTTTGCTCACCGATGCCAATCTGCTCGGCCTCAAAGGCGCGGCGGTCACGCAAGAGGCGTTTCACATTGCTTTCGGCCATTGGGGGCAGAAGCTCTTGGCCGTGTGCCTGACTTTTTTTGCCTTCACCACCATTATCGGCTGGTATTATTTCGGCGAATCGAATATCCGCTATCTCTTCAAACACCGCGGCTTGGGCGCTTACCGCACGCTGGTGTTGTGTGCCATTGTGCTCGGCGCTTTGGGCAAGGTGGATGTGGTGTGGAATATGTCGGATATGTTTAACGGCTTTATGGTGATGCCCAACCTGCTGGCGCTTTTCCTGCTGCGCAAAGAAGTGCGCGCGGCTTATCAAGATTATTTGGGGCGGAAAAAATCGGGGCAGCCGATGAGCTATCCGTATGAGCAGCATTTGTAGATTGGCTTGACATACAAGGCCGTCTGAAACTTTTTTCAGACGGCCTTGTTGTTTTATCATTTGGTATAAAGGCACTAAAAACATGCTGTTCTTCAGGGCGCAAATGCTTTTATGATGCCGTCTGAACGCACAACCCGCATTTGTGCCCCAACCATAAAATCAAAGAGAGAAACCATGCGTATTGAAAATAAAATGTACCGCAGCCTCGGCCGCTTGAATAAATTGCCCGCTTCTTGGCGCGAAGCCGTGCAAACCCGCCTGATGGGCCGCTTTGTGCCTTTTTTGGGCACGGCCGGCCTGCGCTTTGAACACATCAGCCGCGAGCAGGTGCGCGTGAGCGTGCGCAACCGGCGCGCGGTGCAAAACCACATCGGCGGCGTGCACGCCTGCGCCATGGCGTTGTTGGCCGAAACCGCCACCGGCTTTGCCACACAGATGAACACGCCCGACGATAAGCTGATTTTGCTCAAATCGATGAATGCCCAATATGTGAAACGCGCCGAGGGCAATATGTATGCCGTGGCGCACATCAGCGAAGAGATGGCGGCACGCCTGCAAAACGAAGAGCGCGGCAATATGATTGTGCCTTGCGAAGTGGGCGACGAGAGCGGCGAAGCGCCGGTGCTGGTGGAAATGGTGTGGGCGTGGGTGTTGAAAAAGCGCGATTAAAGTGCCTGCGGCGTGGTTGTAGACAAAGATGTTTTTGAATCTGAATGCATCAACGAAGGCCGTCTGAAACGTTTCAGACGGCCTTCGGTTTATGCTGCAAATGATTGCAGCGGCGTAGGTCGGATTCTCGAATCCGACACTTGTTCGCAGAACAAGCTTTTCCCTTGTGCCCGCTAAATTTCAGCCTATCGGCCAAAGCAAAAATTCAAGGCCGTCTGAAACATTCATCTTTCAGACGGCCTTTTTGCGGATAACGGCACACCTACAGCAAGCCCAATTTCTTCAACAAAGCTGCGTAGGTCGGATTCTCGAATCCGACACTTGTTCGCAGAACAAGCTTTCCCCTTATGCTCGCTAAATTTCAGCCTATCGGCCAAAGCAAAAAATTCAAGGCCGTCTGAAACATTCATCTTTCAGACGGCCTCTTTGCGGATAACGGCACACCTACAGCAAATCCAACTTCTTCAACAAAGCATCGCTGCCGGCGCGCACGAGCGTGTAGGTTTCATCGAAATTGCCGCTATACCAAGGGTCGGGCACTTCGCTGTAGCCCGAATTGGGCAGCAAGTCGGTGAGCTTGAAAATTTTGTGTGGTTGGCGGCCGAAAAGGCGTTCGAGCTCGGCCAGATTATCGTCGTCCATCACAATCAGAAAATCGTAAGCATCGATATCTTGGCGGCGGATTTTGCTGCTGCTAAAGCCTGCGGCGGCAATGCCGTGTTGCTGCAAGGTGCGGCGCGTGCCCTGATGCATGTTTTCGCCATCGTGCCAGCCCGAAGTGCCGCAGCTTTGCACATGAATGCGGTGCGCCACGCCGGCTTCGGCGGCGCGGTGGCGCAACACATATTCGGCCATGGGCGAGCGGCAGATGTTGCCCAGGCACACAAATAAAACAGCGTGGTTTTTCATCAGTGGTGCTCGGCAAATAAAGGGTTGTGACCGGGCAGGTTGAGTGCCTGCGCATAAGTGGGCAATTCGGTGCGTTCGGGCAGCGCATCGTGCAGCAGGCGGATGTGTTCCACTTGGCATTCCACCATCAAATCCAGAAAATCTTGTTGCACGGTTTCGATGCGCTCCACCGGCGAGAGCGGCCAGGCAAACACTTGCTCGGCCACTTCAAAAGCGCCATCGGTGGCGTTGAAGCCAAACAGCAGCGTGCCGCCTTGCTGAGCGGCCATCACCACGCCCACGCGCGGGCTTTGCAGGCGGATGGCGCGGATGGCATTGGCGGCAAACACGTCCAGCGCCATGCGCTGGCGCATATGGCTGCCCTCGGTGAGCGCGGCCAGCGGCGTGGCGGGCTGAAGCGGGTTGGCAAATAAGGTTAGGCCGCTTTGCGCGAGCGCCTGCTGCCACACCTGCATCAGCGGCAGCGCGGCCTCTTTCAAAGGCTGAAAAGCTGTTTGCAGTGCTTTGCCGCCATAGCCCAGCGCAAACACCACCTGCACCGACTGGCCTTCGGGAAAGGCCAAATCGGCCTGCGGCAGCGTGGCGGCAAAGGCCGCGGCGGCTTCGCGGCTTTGCTTGGCGGCAAACCATTGGCCGGCGTTTACCGCCGCCAAATCTTGTGCACGCACAAGCTTGGGCAGCCAATCGGCCTGCGCGAGCGGGCGCAAGGCCGGATAATCGGCCAAGCAGGCGGCCAGCTCGAGCGCGGGTGTGTCGGCAGGGCGGCTTTGCGCCTGTTTGCAGCCGGCCACCAGCACCACCGGCAGCGCAAACCATTGCACTTCTTCATCGGTTTTGGCCTGCAAAGCGCTATCGAGGCTGTTGAATAAAGCCTGATAAGCAGCGGTGTCGGGCGCCATGCTCATGGCCACCGACAAACCCAGATAATGGTTTTGCTGCAACATGGTGTAGATGCCGGCCGCCAGCGATTCTTGCGCCAGCCTGCGTTGTGCGATGCTGCTGCTTTGCGCAATTTGGCCGGCATAGAGCAGCAATTCGTTTTTCACGGGGTCGGTAGGATAGGGGCGGGTGTCGGGCAGGGTGTAGCAGTTGGTCATGATGGGCAGCCGGCGGGTTGAAGTGCTGCGATTATATAGCGAAAGCGGTGTGCGGTTCTATAGGGCTTTATGGCGGGTGGAAGGCGCGGATTTTTTTCTGTGTAAAGGCGCTTGCAGGCAGATGAAATTTTTGTTACGGTGAAGCCGTATGCACAAAAGAAGGAGCGTTGATGGATATATTGATTGCATTTTTGCCGTTCAGTATTGCATTGGCTGCCTGTGGCTTGTTGAAGCCTGTGATGTACAAACCATCAAACACATCTGCGCAAACGGCGTATCCGTCGATTTAAACCCGCAGGCAGTTACTTGGTGCAAAAAGATGATGCCGGCAGCGGCCGCTTAAACAGCAGGCCTCGGCAACCGAACGCCACTCGCGGCGCGCACGAAGTAAACAGATTTTTGCAATAAACCGTTTTCCGATAAGCCGCACGCGGCGCGGAAACTTGGCTGAAGCACGGTGATGATGCGCCCCACACTGAAAACAGTGATTTTCTGCAACAAGCGTTATCCAACGTTAAAGTCAAACATTGTTCTTCCACCCAACGCCTTGTTTTGAAACAAGGCGTTTTTCATGTTTGTATTGAAAGGCCGTCTGAAACCTTTTTTCAGACGGCCTTTGTTTGGTTTTCGTGCTGTTTGCTTACATTTTTCTTTAATCGTTAATCCTGCCAAGTGTGGGTGGTTGAGTTGCACGCTACGTCGGGCGGCGGGCTTTGATTTGCGTGTAGGGTGTGTGCCATGGGCACGCACGCGTTTGGCGGGTTGGTGATTTTGATTGAAAGGCCGTCTGAAACTTTTTTCAGACGGCCTTTGTTTGCTGTTTTAATGTTGACGGGCTTCTTTAAAACCGTGCTTCAATGCACCATCAACAGCGCCACGGCGGCGGGGGATGCCGCTGATATGGCCGGCCTTGGTGTTTGGTCGTGCCGCATGATTTCCGGCGGCAACCCAAGCTGCCAAAGAGCCAGATTTTAGCCGGTGTTGCGCAGGCCTTGTGCCACGCCGTTGATGGTGAGGTGCACCATTTGCAGCAGGTGCGGGTTGCCGGCATCTTGGCGCAGGCGTTTGAGCAGCGCCACTTGCAGGCTGCCCAGCGCGTTGAGGTAGGGGATGCGCAGGGCGAGCGAGCGGGCGAGGCTGCGGTTGTCGCTGAGCAATTCGCTGCTTTGCAGAATATCCAGCAGCGCTTGGCGGCTGAGCAGGTATTCGGCCTTTATCATGGCGAAGATGGCGGCGGCTTGCTCGGGCGATTGGCTCAGGCCGGCGTATTCTTCGGCCAGGGTGATGTCGGTTTTGGCCATCACTTGCTCCATGTTTGACAACATGGCCTGAAAGAAGGGGTTGTGGCGGGCATGCTGCTGCAAATCTTTCAGACGGCCTTCTTGCCGGCAAAGCTCGGCCACGGCGCTGCCGAAGCCATACCAAGCTGGCAGCATCAGGCGGTTTTGCGTCCAAGAAAACACCCACGGAATGGCGCGTAAATCTTGAATACGCGCCAAGGTTTTGCGGCTGGCGGGGCGGCTGCCGAGGTTGAGGGTGGCGATTTCCTGAATCGGGCTGGTTTGCAGGAAATAATCGATAAAGTCGGGGTGGGTAATCAGGCTGCGGTAGTGGGCAAATGCGCTGTCGGACAAGGCCTGCATCAATTCTTGATCCGGGTCTTGGCGGTTGGGCAAAAGGCTGGCTTCGAGCGTGGCGGCCACGAGGGTTTCGAGGTTGCGGTGGGCGTTGCCGGGGTCGGCATATTTTGCGGTGATCACTTCGCCCTGCTCGGTGATGCGGATTTGGCCGGTTACGCTGCCGGCGGGCTGGGCGAGCACGGCTTGGTAAGCGGGGCCGCCGCCACGGCCGACGCTGCCGCCGCGGCCGTGAAACAGGCGGATGTTGATTTGGTGTTTTTCAAACAATTCCACCAATTCCTGTTCGGCCTGATAAAGACACCATGAGCTGGTGACGTAGCCGCCGTCTTTATTGCTGTCGGAATAGCCGAGCATGATTTCTTGGGTGTTGCCGCGGCTGGCGAGCAAGGCTTGATACCAGGGCAGGGCAAACAGGGTTGCCATCACCGGGCGGGCGTTTTCCAGCGCTTCGATGGTTTCAAACAGCGGCACAATATTGATGCGGCTGTGCGGCCGGCCGTTTTCGAGGGTGAGCAGGCCGCTTTCTTTCAGCAGCAAGGCCAGCGCGAGCACGTCGCTGGCGTTTTCGGCGTTGGAAATAATGCTTTGATTGATGGCTTTTTCGCCCAGCTCTTCTTTGATTTTGCGCGCTTCGCGGAAAATCGCCAATTCGTAGCGGCTCTCTTCGCTGTAGTCGAGATAGGGGTTGTAGAGCGGGCGTTGGGTTTGCAGCTCGCGCAAAAGCACGTGTTGTTTGTCGGTTTCGGAGAGGGCGGCGTAATCTTCGAGGCCGGCATGGCAAAAAAGCTCGGCCACCACATCGGCGTGTTTGCCGCCGTGTTGGCGCAAATCGAGCGGCATCAGGAAAAAGCCGCACAACGAAGCCGTGCGGATAAGGTCGCCCAGGCGCGCATCGGCCAACAGCTCGCTGCCGTTTTCGCGCAGGGATTGTTGCAGGATTTTCAAATCGGCGATGAATTCATCGGCATCGGCATAAGGCTTAAGCGTGCCGAAGCGGCAGCCCAAGGTGAGGCCGAAGTGGTGCGCTTTGCCGATCAGGCGGGCCATAATATAAGCAATGGCGCGGCGGTAGGGCTCTTCTTCATGGGCGATTTCGGTGTCGGGCGATTGTGCCGAGAGCGCGAGCACGGCCGGGTTAACATTGACGCGGCGCACAGAGAGCGGCAAATCGTGAAACAATTCGCCCAGCTGGCGGCGGTAGTGGTGAAACACGGTGTCGGCATGGCGGGTGAAGGCGTGGCGCAAGGTGGCGGCCGACACAAAAGGGTTGCCGTCGCGGTCGCCGCCTATCCAGCCGCCGATTTGCAGCAGCTCGGGCACTTTGATGCCGGGCCAGGCGGATTGGAGCTGGTTTTCCATGCTGCGGTAAAGTTTGGGCAGCGCTTTAAAAAAGCTGAGCGGGAAAATCGACACGCCGTTGTTGATTTCGCTGTCGACGGTGATTTTGAAATGGCGGGTTTCGCTGGTTTGCCACAAGGCCAGCAGCGTGGTGTCGATTTCGCGTTTCAATTCGGCTAAGGCTTCGGGGCTGCTGCAATATTCGCGTTGCGGCAACAGGGCGCGGATGCGGCGGTGGAAATTGAGCGTGGCTTGGCGCTGCACTTCGGTGGGGTGGGCGGTGAGCACGGCGGCAATGTGGGTGCGCGCAAGCTGCGATTGCATGGCGGCCGCATCGATATTGTGGGTTTGCAGCTTGTGCACGGTTTCGGCTAGGCTGCCTTCCACCGGGGCGCTGCCGGCGTTTTCGTGGGCGCGGCGGCGGCGCTCGTGGTGCACGTCTTCGGCGATGTTGAGAATTTGCGCAAACAGGCCGCAGGCGATAATCAGATTTTGGGTTTGCTGCTCATTTAAGGCGGGCAGGGCGGCCTTGATAATGCTGCTGCCTTCTTCGGCTTCGGCCAGCGCGGCCAAGGTGTCGGCCACGGCCGGCGTGGTTTCGCGCTGAAGCAGGTCAAACAATGCGGCTTTCAGAAAAGCGGCATCTTCGACCAGCGGGGCATCTTTGGGATTGTTGAGGATGTGAAGCTGCATGGTTTGCTCTTTTCTCTTGTCATAATCAAGGCGGATGAAAATCATTGTATAGCATGTGTGTGGCTGGGTCATCATTGATAACAATGTAGCAAAATGTAATTTGATTTAAATCTGAAAAATAATTGAATTTTCGGGATAAATAATGGGTTTGTTGGGATAAATGTTGGCTTTTTTTGCTTGATATTTTAATGGTGTGAGTGCTTTAGGCCGTCTGAAAAAGATAATGTGTAATAAAGTTTCAATTTTTTAAAACAGGCCGTCTGAAAGCTTTCAGACGGCCTGTTTGGGGTTTGCCAACGGGTTTGTCAAACGTGGTGCACCACCAGCTTTTTGCCGGCATAATCAATCACCGCTGCATCCATATTGAATAAGGTTTTGATGTTGGCTTCGGTAAACACGTCATCCGGTGCGCCGGCAAACGCCACTTGGCCGTGCTGCATGGCGATGATGTGGTCGGCATAGGCGGCGGCCTGATTGATGTCGTGCAACACCACCACGGTGGTGCGCTTGTGCTCGTGGGTGAGCCGCTGCAAAAGCTGCATCAGGCTTTTGGCGTAAAACATATCCAGATTGTTGAGCGGCTCGTCGAGCAGCACATAATCGGTTTGCTGGCAAAACACCATCGCAATCATGGCCCTTTGGCGTTGTCCGCCGGAGAGCTCGGTGAGATAGCGTTCAGCCAAAGGCTCAAGCCCGAATTCATGCAGCGCGGCGGCCACGATTTCGCGGTCGAGGGCTTGCGGGCGGCCTTGGTGGTAGGGAAAGCGGCCGAACATCAATAAATCGCGCACCGAAATGCGGCTTTGCACGCTGCCCTCTTGCGTGAGAATGGCCAGCTTGCGCGCCATTTCGGCGGTGGGCGTGGCGGCCAGATCGCGGCCGTCGTAGCGGATACGGCCGTGTGTGAGCGGTTGCAGCCGCGCCATCAATGAGAGCAGCGTGGATTTGCCCGCGCCGTTGGGGCCGATGAGTGCGGTGATGCCGCCGGCGGGAATTTCCAAACGGATATTGTTCAAAATGGTTTGTTTGCCGATGTGGTGGCTCACGTTTTCAATATGAATCATGTTTGTTTTTTCCGCAAAATCAAATATAAAAACACCAAACCGCCGGCAAATTCCACCACCACGCTCAGCACCGCCTGCATGCCGAGCACATGCTCAAACAGGGTTTGGCCGCCCACCAGCAGCAGCGCGGCCACCAGAAACACCATCGGCAGGCGCACATTGTGGCGCAGCGTGCCGGCAAAATGGTTGGCCAGTGCACAAACGAGCAGGCCGAAAAAGCTCACCGGATAGCCAAACGGCCCCACCAGCGCCGTGGCCGTGGCCACCAGAACGGCCACCCAGGCCAAGAGCCATAAAGTGTGGCGCTGATAAGCGATGCCGAGGTTGACGGCTTGGTCGCGGCCGAGCAGGTGCACATCCAGGCGATGGCGCTCACGCCACAGCAAGGGCACGCTAATCAACACCACCAGCAAAGCCGGCCACAAAAGCTGCCGGTTAAACGAATTGAACGAGGCATAAGAAAAAGCCTGCGCCACCGCAAAGGCTTCCGGATCCATCAGCCGTTGCAGCAGGCCGGTGATGCTGCGAAAGAAAATGCCGAAAATCACGCCGATTAAAATCATGCGCGCCAAATCGCGGCTGCCTTGGCGCAGCAACACTTGAAACAACAACATCGAGCCGCCCAACATCACCAGCATTTCGCCGCTGAATTTCCAAACCGGGTTGAGCTGCACATAGCCGATGCCGCCCAACACGAGCACCAACAGCGTTTGCAAAAACACATATAAAGTGTCAAAGCCGAGCAAAGAGGGCGTGAGTATCGGGTTGTGGGTGAGCGTTTGAAACAATAAAGTCGACACGCCGATGGCATAGGCCACCAGCAAAATCGCCAGCAATTTGGCCGCGCGTAAAGGCAGCACGAAATCCCACATGCCGCGCGCGTTTAGCGTCATAAACAAAGCCGATGCGGCAGCCAGCAGCAAGGCGGCCAGCAGCAGGTTGCGTTTTTCAGACGGCATGGCCGCTCCTTTTCATCAGCAACACCAAAAACAGCACCGTGCCCAACACCCCAAACACCGTGGCCACCGGAATTTCAAACGGATAGCGGATCAGCCGCCCGATGATGTCGCATGCGAGCACCAGCACCGCGCCCAGTAGCGCCACCGCAGGCAGGCTTTGACGCAGCTTGTCGCCCACCAAGCGGCTGACGATATTGGGCACCACCAGCCCGATAAACGGAATACCGCCCACCGTTACCACCACCAGCGAAGTAATCAGCGCCACAATCACAAGCCCGGCCCACAAAATGGTTTTGCGGTTGAGCCCCAAATTGATGCTCACCGTTTCGCCCAAGCCCAAAATGGTGAGCCTGTCGGCAATCAGATAAGCGGCCAGCGCCAATAAGCCCGCCAGCCACAACAACTCATAACGCCCGAGCAACACGCCCGAGAAATCACCCAAATGCCACACGCTGAGCAATTGCAGCGTTTCCGTTTCATAAGCCACAAACACCGCGGCCGATTCGATAATGCTGCCGAAAATAATCCCCACCAGCGGCACCATCAGCTGCGCCGTGGGCGGCAGGCGGCGGATGAGCAGCATAAACACCAACATGCCCGCCAACGCCGCCGCGGCCGCCACCGACATTTTCACCATCAGCGTGGCCGCGGGAAACAGCAAAGCCATCAGCAAAAGCCCCAGCGAAGCACTTTGGGTGGCGCCCACCATCGAAGGCTCGATAAAACGGTTTTTCATCAAAATCTGCAAAATCATGCCCGCCACCGCCATCGACGCGCCGGTGAGCACAATGGCAAACGTGCGCGGCAGCCGGCTGGTGAGCAGCAGCTGCCATTCATCGGGCATGGCAAACAGATTGCGCCAGCTGAAATCGGCCACGCCCACCGATAAGCTGACAGCAAACAAGAGCAGTAGGGCGGCGGCGCTGCCCCAGTTGAGCAAACGGGATTCGGCTTGCATTTTGGTTTGCATAAGGAACGGTTTCTTCTTCTTTAATTTGGTTTGGTTTCAGACGGCATCAGGTTGCGGCAGCGATGCGGGATTGCAGGCAAACCTGCGTTTTGCTTCCCGCCGCAAGCACCAATAACCTCTCGGACAGGCATTTAAAGCCGTTTGAAACACCGCAAAAACAAAGCCGCTTTAGGTCGGATTCTTGAATCCGACATTTGCCGCGGCCCTGATGTTTGTTCTGCGAACAAGCGTCGGATTCAAGAATCCGACTTACACACTCAAACAGTTATCGTTTGATTATTCAAGCGAGTATCAATGTTTGTGCAACCACAATCTTTCAGACGGCCTGTCACTTATACCAATCCAAAAAAATAACCTAACTTCGTTGTCTCGCCTTGCCGTACGTGTGTACTGTCTGCGGCTCGCCGCCTTGTTAGCTTACTTTTTTGAACTGGTATTACATCCCCTCCCTCTGCTCAAAGCGGACAAGATTGACACGCTGCGCCGGTCAATCTAAGTCGGAGAGGATTTGCGCCGACTTGTCGGGGTAAAGGTGGGGGTGGTAAGCCGCAAGGCTTGCTGCCTGCCCAGTTTCGCCCGCCCTAAACTTTTAAGGCCGTCTGAAACACAACTGTCGTTTACTTCGCCGCTTCAAACGCTTCGCGCACTTGCGCGGTGGCATTCAAAAGCTGTTGCGCGCCGCCGGCGGCCAGATAGTTTTCCGGCAATAAATACACCACTTGGCCTTTTTTCCAAGCGGTGGTAGCGGCCACCAGCGGGTTATCCAGCACATCTTTGGCCGCTTCGCCTTCTTGGCCGATGGCCGAGCCGCGGTCAAGCACAAACAGCCAGTCGGGATTTTTCTGCTTGAGGTATTCAAACGAAATCGGTTGGCCGTGGCTGCCTTCTTTAATCTCGGCATCCACCGTGGGCACGCCCACATCGCGGTGTATCCAGCCAAAGCGCGAATCGGGGCCGAAGGCCGACATTTTGCCGCCGTTAACCAGAATCACCAGCCCGCTGCCCTTGCCTTGTGCGGCGGCTTTGGCCGCGGCAAAGGATTCATCGATTTCTTTTTTCAGCGCTTGGGCTTCGGCTTCTTTGTGGAAAATTTTGGCAAACGCATCGATGCGCGCCTCGGTGCTTTCGCGCATTTTGGTGGTGTCGGCAGTCATCTCGATGGTGGGCGCGAGCTTGCTCAATTGCTCAAACGCCGGTGCGGTACGCGAGCCGGTGATGATCAATTGCGGCGCGAAGGCGTGGAGCGCTTCATAATCCGGCTCAAACAAAGTGCCCACCGGCTGCATGTTGCGGGCGGCGTCTTGCAGATAGCCCAGGCGGATATTGGTGGTGGTGGCACCCACATCCACACCCAGCTTGCCCAGCGTATCGAGCATGCCCCAGTCATACACGGCGATGCGTTCGGGGTTGGCCGGCACGGTGGCTTCGCCGCGGGCGGTGTCGATGGTTACGCTGCCTGCTTCCGAAGCGGCAGCCGCCACGGCAGAAGCGGCATGATTATCGGAAGCGGCAGGTTGGGGCGAGCAGGCGGCCAAGGCAGCGGTGCAGCATAGGGCAAGCGTGGTGAAACGTAAGGTCATGGCAAACTCCATCAGGTGAGGATTCAAAACGCGCTTGGCAAACGCAGCGTATTGGTTAATGGTTGAAATATCAGGCCGTCTGAACGTGCATACACGTTTGCAGACGGCCAAGACATGGATAATGATTGCTTTTAATTTTCGCATAAGTTTTTATGATTAACAATGATTCGTATTATTAAAATTTGGGTGGTGTTGTATTTATGAAGACCTTAATAAATATTCGTGCAGCATTGCTTTGAGCTTAGGGCCGGCATTTAGGGCGCATCGTCTGCATCCATAAAATCATGCCGTTGACGGTGGTATTGCTCTTCATCTTCGCCGCGCCGCCAAAACGGCACGGCATAGCAGTGGGCGGCGGGCAGCCGCCATTGCACCCGTGCAATCGGGCGCAAGGCGGCCACCAATTGCGCTTCGCCGCCAAACCAGCAGCGGCAATCGCTTGGCGGTTGCGGCAGCGCGGCGATTTGGGCGGCAATGGCGGCCACGGTGTCGGGCGCGTTGCCGCTGAAAAGGTGCACATTTATGGCGGCGGGTTTGGGCAACGGTGCGGGCAAATCGGCGGCCTCGGGCAGCCACAGCCACACATCACCGCGGCTGTGCGGGTGCATTTCGGCCAGCATGGCGCTAATGGCGGGCAGGGCGCTTAAGTCGCCCGCGATGACGGCGTGCGCACAAGAAGCCGGCATATCGCGGCTGCCGGCGGGGGCGGATACGCCGATGCTTTGGCCGGCCTGCACGCTGCGGGCAAAGTGTGAGGCGGGGCCGTTGCTGTTGTGCAGCACAAAATCAATGGTCATGGTGCACTCGGTGCGGTCAAACGCGCTTAAGGTGTAGGAACGTTTGTAGGGCGCGGCGGTTTTATCGGGCCAGCGCGGGCCTTGCGGGGTGAGGTCGGGCAGCACAGGTTTGCTTTGGCCGGCACGGGGCAGCAGGATTTTGATGTGGGCGCCGTTGCGGGTAAACGGATAATCGGCCAATTCGGGGCTGTGAAACACAATGCGGCGCAGGTGCGGGCTGAGATCGTGCCAGCTTTGCACTTGAATCAGGCGCGCGCGTTTGGGGTTGGGCTCAGTCATGGGTTGGTTCCTGAAAAGGGGTGGAAGCTTGGCTTAAGGCTGCCTGAAACGATGCGGCCAGCAGGCTGCCGTGGCTGTGTTGCGGATAATCCTGATAATGCACGCTCAGGCCGGGCAGTTTGCCCAATTGTGCGGCCAGTGTTTTGGCGGCATCGGGCGGCACGGCGGCCACGGCGCGGTTGCGGGCTTCGATGCGCTGTTGTTGCTGTGGGTTTGGCGCGGTTTTGCGCTCGGCTTTGCCGCTTTTTTGCAGCCACAATTGTGCACGGGGCTGAAATGGCAAAGGCCGTCTGAACGCTTGCTGTGCCTGTTGCAGAAACAGGCCGCGCTGCCACCACAATGAGGGGTCGGCGGCGATGTATTGCGTAAACGCATCGGGTTGTTGCAGCAAGCTGTAGAGCACAAACAGGCCGCCGTAGGAATGCCCCCACAGCGTTTGCCGTTGCGGATTCAGTGGCGCGCGTTTGGCCACGGCAGGGCGGATTTCGGTGGTGAGCCGTTGCAGCAATAGCGCCGCGCCGCCGTTTTGGCGCGTGGGGTCGAAATCATCGGCCAAAGCTTGCCCGTGTGTATCGGGCGGGGTGTAGTCATAGGCGCGGGCGGCGGCATCGAAGCGCAAATCGTTGGCATAGCCTATCAGCACCAGCACGGTTGGCGCTTCGGCGGCCAAGCGGCGCAAGGTTGCGGTGTTCAAAAGCTCGGGCAAGGCGTTGCCGTCGAGCGCAAACAAGGCGGGAAAGCCGGCAGCTGGCGGCGCGGCTTCGGGAATGCCGGCATACACGCGAAGCGCCGGCCTGCCATCGGCGGCGGGGAAATCCAGCGTGTGGAAGCGGTAGCCGCTCTCAGGCGCGGTGAGCACCGAAAAATCGGCGCGCCGGCTCATATCGGGCGGCGGGGCAGCAGGGCTGTGGGCGGCCAATAGCAGGGTGGTGAGAAATAAGGCCATTCGTATCATAGGGTTAAGGCTACCTGAAAGAGAAGCGGGATAAAAAAACAAATATTAAAAACTTTAATCATTCAGTAGCTGTAGGTCGGATTCTCGAATCCGACACTTGTTCGCAGAACAAGATTGCGGCATGTTCGGCCTTGCGGCCAAATGTCGGATTCGAGAATCCGACCTACAGCTACGGGCTGTTATTGCGCTTCAGACGGCCATTCTTTGCGTGTTATTTCACCAAACGTGCATCAGCGCCGAAACCACGGGCGGCATCGGGTTTGGCGACATCGAATTCGCGCAAGGTGCTGTTGATGGTCACAGCCAGCGGTTTGCCGTTAACCGTGGCCGAGGCGTTCAGTTTTACGCCGCCGCCGCTGCGCTCGCCGCTGGCAAAATCAGGCAGTTGCAGCTCGCCCAGTTGCAGGCTGGCGCGGCTGAGTTTGGCTTCTTTGTTAACCAATTGTTTGCCGCGCGGGCGGATTTTGTCTTCGGCTTTGAAGGTGTTGGGCGTGTCGGCATCGCTGATTAAGGCCAGGCTCAAGAGCTTGGCGGCGGTTAAATCGGGCTGGCCGTTGTGTACGGGAATGCCGATTAAGAGCTTCACGCCGCGGTGGATGGCGCGGTTGTCGCTCCAGCCGCTGCCTTCGCGTGCGGGGCGGGCGTCGGCGGCAAGCGAATAGCTGCGGCTCATAATCTGGATTTTGTAGCCGGGGATTTTGGTTTTGCCCAAGCCGTCGTTGATGTCGGCCACGAGTTCGGGCGCGTTGCCATGTTGGTTGCCGAGCAGGCGCGCGGAGGTGTCGGCCACGGCGAGCGTTTGGCCGGCATAGCGGATGTCTTGCTGATGGGCGAAGCCTGCGGCGAAAGCGGGGCTGCTCAAGCCGAGGGCGGCGGCGATGAATAATGCGGTGCTGGTTTTCATGCGGTTTCTTTCAATGGTGGGTGTGTCAATATGGGGCATGCTTGGGTGGTGCTGCTAATCTGCAGCAGTGCTAGGGTCTGTTCACAATTCATCCGCGAGTAAGATTTTGAGCGCAAAAGTGCGTTTGCAAGGCGAAAAGCGCAGCAAGGTTGGACACCTTGCGAGCATTTTCAACGCGGCAGGCGCGTTTTTGAGCCAAAATATTGCCGCGTGATGAAATGTGAACAGACCCTAGGTCGGATTTTTGAATCCGGCACTTGCTTGTAGAACAAGCGCAACCTATGTTCGGCCTCGCGGCCAAATGTCGGATTCGAGAATCCGACCTACCAGGGTGAAAGCTTGTTTGCTTCTTTCAGGTAGCCTTGAACCTTAAAACCCCACTTTCAGGCTGCCGTAAAAGGCGCGGCCGTGTTGGTTGAAGGTTTGTGCGCCGTCGGCGGTGCGGTAGATTTTCTTGTCGAAAATATTGCTGATGCCGGCGCGGGCGCTGGTGTGTTTGTTGAATTGATAGCCGGCATTGATGCCCCACAGGCCGTAGCTGCCTACTTCGTTGTTGCTCAGGCCGTTGCTGTTTTCGGTGCGGTTCACCGCCACGGTGCGCGGCTTGATGCGGCCGTATTGGGTGAAGGTGAGGTTGGCATCCCATTTTTCGGTGGGTGTCCACGCCAGGGTGCTGTTGAAGGTGAATTTCGGAATCATCGACAAGGGGTTGCCTTGGTAGTCTTCCGATTTTTGCATATAGGTGAAGTTGTTGTTCCATGTTAAGCGCTCATGCAGCGGCACCACCAAGTTGCCTTCCACGCCGGCCACGGTGGCTTTGGGGGTGTTGCTCCATTGGTAGAGCGCGTTGCCTAAATCGCTTTGGGCAACCAGTACATCGCCAATCACGATTTTGTTGCGGTAGGCGTTGTGGAAATAAGTGGCCGATGCCTGCCAGCCGTTTTTGTTGAATTCGGCGCCGATTTCTTTGTTCCAGCTGGTTTCGGGCGCCAAATCGGCGTTGCCCATGTAGTAGCAGCGGCCTGAAGTGCCGATGGGGCAGCCGTTGCCGCGGGTGTAGAGAATAAAATTGGGGTCGGTTTGATAAAGGTTGGGCGCTTTGTAGGCGCGGGCAATACCGCCTTTTACCAGCCAATTTTCGCCGAGTTGCTGCGAGAAATTGAGGCCGCCGCTCACGTTGCCGCCGGATTTGCTGTGGTGGTCGAAGCGCAGCGTGGGGATGAGGTGGGTGCGCTCGGTGAGGGCGATGTTGTCTTCGGCATACACGGCCCATTCGCGTTGCGAGGCGTTGCTGCCGCGGCCGGCGGCGATGCCGTCGAACACATCGGTGCTGCCTTGGTCGGTGAAACCTTGGCTGTTGGACGAGGCATCTTTCAGACGGCTGTCGGTGAATTCGGCGCCCACGGTCAATACATGCGGCACGCCCCATTCAAACGGAATGTGGGCTTCGCTGCTCAGACGCAGGTTTTTCAGGTAGCTGTTGGTGAATTCATCGCTGCTGTAGCTGCCTTCGGGGCCGCCGGCAAGGTATTCGGGCAGGCGGCTGTTGGTGGTGCGGTCGTAACTGATATACGATTTGGTGTCGCCCCAATCCCAGGCGCCGGTGTGGGTGAGGGCGAAGTTGCTGCGGTAGAGGCGGGCGGTTTCCGAGCCGATAAGGCTGGTGCGTAAGGCTTCGGCGGCGGGGTGGGTGGAGCTGTTTTGGGTGTCGCCGTTGTAGATATTGCCTTGGCGGCTGAAGCCTGCATCAAAAGTGAGGCTTTGTGCGGGGTTGATTTTCCAATGCAGGCGGCCGGCGATGTCTTTATTGCGCACGCCTTCCACGCCGGCGGCATCGGCATTGCCGGCGGCGGCATTGATGTTGGCATCATCGGCATCGGTTTTGTTGGCGCTGCCGTAAATGCGGAATGAGAGCACATCTTTCACAATCGGGCCGCTCAGGTTGAAGCCCACGCGATTGGTGGCACCTTCGTCATCGTCTTGCGGCTGGTTGGTGTAGTAATTCAGGCTGCCGCTGAATTCGTTGGTGATTTTTTTGGTGACGATATTCACCACGCCGCCCATCGCGCCGGAGCCGTAACGTGCCGCCGCCGGGCCGCGTATCACTTCAATCGATTCAATCGCTTCGGCCGGCACCCAGTTGCTGTCGCCGCGGGTGTTGCGCTCGCCGCGCATGCTGATGCGCTCTGAATTGCGCGAGGTGGCCGGGCGGCCGTCGATTAAAATCAGCGTGTTTTCCGGCCCCATGCCGCGCAAATCAATCTGGCGCTTGTTGCCGCGCTGGCCGGTGGCGGTGTTGCCGGTGAGGTTCACGCCGGGCATGGTGCGCACGAGATCGGAAATATCGTTTACCACCGGCTGCTTTTCCAAATCTTGTGCCGAGATTTTCGACACCCCCAGCGATTGCTGCAATTGGCGCTCGGCGGTTACGTAAACCGTGCCTAATTCGGCGGTGCTCTCGGCTGTTTCGGCATGGGCAAAACCTGCCAGCAGGCTGAGCGATAGAAGTGACAAACGCAATTGCGGGGTAGGCATCAAGAAGGCTCCGGTGGGTGAAGGGTTGTGTGGATTCGATTGCCTGCATAAGGCTTTCAGACGGCCTTATGCAGCTGCAAAAGCAAACATGGCAAACAGGATGCGGGTTTTATCATCGATGTGGTTTTTGAATATATGTTATGATAATCAGTATCATTCATATATTAGCAGAACGCGGCGGTGAAACCTGTGGTGAAAAGCAATTTTTTACCCTGTGAAAAAGGCAGCGTGCCGCGTGGAAGGACAAAACAGCATGGCAATGGTGGCAATCAACGCTCAGATGGCGGATAGTGCGCCGTTTTCTTCTGCGGCTTTATCGGCAAACGAAGCGCGCCGGCGCAACCCGCACCCGCATTTGTGCGGCACGGTGGAAAGCTGGCATTTGCGCGAAGGCTTGTCGGTGAAGTCGGCAAATTTCAAGGTGGCCGAGTGTGTGGATTTGCCGCTGATTCACTTTGCGCCCGATGTGCGGGTGGTGCTTTCATTGGCCGGGTGCAGCCGCCTGAGTGTGGGCGGCACGGAAATCGGCATTGGAAAAGAAGCGGCGTATGACGGCGTGTGGCTGCCGGTATTGAAGGGTGAATGCGGCGGCAAGCATTTCAAAATGCAGGCGCAACATCACGAATTGGTGTTGTTTGTCGGGCTGGATTGGTGGGCGGCCTGCTGCAACGGTTGGCCGGCGCAACCGGCCTGGCTCACGTTGCCGCCGGCGCAGCATTTGCAGGCGCGCTATTTTCAGGTCAGCCCGCACATGCGCGTGCTGGCCGCGCAAATCGAAGCGGCTGAAACGCAGAGGCTGCCGCTGCCCGTGCGCCGCTTGCAGCAGGAAAGCGCTGCCGTGGCGCTGCTTGCCGAAGTGGCGCAGCAGCTGGTGTTGCAAGGCGGGCATGTCGGCGGGCTGCCGGCGGCGCAGCAAAAAAGGGTCAACCGGCTCACCGCACTTTTGCACAGCGGGCAGGCCGATGATTGGCCGCTGGCGCAGATGGCGGCGCATTGCCATTGCAACACCACTACTTTGCAGCGCAATTTTCAAGAGCATCACGGCGTGAGCATCGCCCACTATCTGCGCCGCCTCAAGCTTGCCCGCGCTTATCGGGCGCTGCTCGCCGGCGCCCGCGTGAACGAAGCGGCCGCAGCCGCGGGCTACCGGCATCTGGAAAGCTTCAGCAAGGCATTCAAGCAGCAATATCATGTGTGCCCGCGGCAGGTGCGCTCGATGGCTTGATGACACCCATCCAAAAAATCATCTTATGGCGTTTTCTGGCCTTGCATTCCACTATATCTGTGCTGTCGCAGGCTCGCCACTTTGCAAGCTTGCTTTTGGGAATGGGTATAAAACCTAAGGCCGTCTGAAAACTTTTCAGACGGCCTTAGGTTTATTGTTGGAAATCGAACGTGGAATTGATTCTCTTTTCTTGATTTATAAGGTCATGATTTAAACCGGTGCGGCGTTGCCCCGTTTTATTTTCTTATGTTGAAGATGTGCTATCAACAGGCAGCAAGGCCGTCTGAAAACGGTTTTCAGACGGCCTCTGGGATAAAAATAAAGCGTATCCATCAAGCCGGCAGGTCAGTTAATCAAAATCATTATGCGCCTGCTCAGGCCGGCTTTGATGTGCGCATGCGCCGCACCAGCAGCCGATAAAGCGGCCCCGTGCTCAAAAGCACGCACACCATGCGGCAAACGTGAAACACGGTCACCAAAGGCACGCTCAAATGCAGCACCTTTGCCGTGATGGTCATCTCGGCAATGCCGCCGGGCGCCATGCCCAGCAACACGGCAGGATAGGGCAGCTGCGTGGCGCGGCTCAGCGCCCAAGCGGCCGCGGTGGTGAGCAGCAGCCCGGCCAGCGTGGTGAGGGTTACGGTGGTGAGAAAGCGCGGCGCACGTTTGAAAAAGCCGGGCGTGAATTTGCTGCCGAGCGACCAGCCGATAAACAATTGCCCCAAATATTGCACCGCCGGCGGAATGGCCGATAAATGGATATTTTGGGCGGTGAGGATGATGGTGGCGAGCAAAGGGCCGAACACCCACGGGTTGGTCCAGCCCAGGCGCTTAAACAGCCAGCCGAACAAGCCCGTCCAAGCCACCAGCGCCAGCAGGCCGCCGCCGTGAACGGCAGGATTTTTGCCAAACGTGCCGCCATCGTCCATGCCGTGCACACCCAAAAACTGATAGGCAAACGGAATAATCACCACCACCAGCAGCACGCGCAGGCTGTGTGCCGACACCACTTGCTCGACATGGGCTTTGTAATGCACCGCCAAATTGGCCATTTCGCTGGCGCCGCCGATGGCCGAAGCAAACCAGGCCGTCTGAAAATCTACGCCGCCGAAGCGGTAATAAGCCGCCGCGCCCAGCGCACCGAGCAAAAGCGCAAACAGCACGGCTGCGGCAATGGCGGGAATATTCACGGCAATCACGCCCAGCATGGCCGGCGTGAAATAAAGCCCCAGCGAGGTGCCGATGCACCATTGGCCGGCATTGCGAAACAGCGTGTGGCCGCTAATCGGCCAGCCGCGCGCCGAGCACACGGCCGTGAGCAGCAAGGGTCCCAAAAGCCAGGGCAAGGGCAGATGCAGCCACAAAGCCAATTGCGCGCCGGCCAGGGCGGTGAGAAAGCCGAAAATTAAGCGGCTGAAAGCATGCATGGCGGAATAATCCGAATGTGGAAAATAAAAGCAGCACAATATAGCGAAAAAATGTGGAATCAAACTTGAGGCCGTCTGAAGCTTTTCAGACGGCCTCAAGTTTATTTATAGTTGAATGCAAGAAAAAGTTATACAAAACTACGCACCACAACGAGGTAGGTTGGGTTGTCAAACCCAACGTTTCAGACGGCTTATGGGCTTGTTGGGTTTTCAACCCAAGCTACCCTTTGTGTCACTTTTTCTTACATTTCACTATATATTATAGACCGATTGATGGCAAAAGCAGCAACACGGCCGCATGATGCGGCCGTGTTTGCATGATTACGCGCTTGCTTTTTTCTTGTGCCGCAGCAGGCGCATCAGCGGCAGCGCCACCATCAGCGCGCTCAGCGCCCACAACGTGATGGCAATCGGGCCGTGAAACAAAATGCCCAAATCACCTTGCGAAATCGACAGCGCGCGGCGCAGGCTCGATTCCATCATTTCGCCCAGCACATAGCCCAAAATCAGCGCTGAGAGCGGGAAATTGAGCTTGCGCAGCATATAGCCGAACACGCCCAGCGCCACCATCAAAATCAGGTCGAAAGTGGTGCTGTGAATGGCATACACGCCCACAAAGCTCACCGTGGCAATGGCTGGAATCAGAATATAGTTCGGCACATTCAACAGCCGGGCGAAAAAGCCCACCAGCGGAATATTCAGCGCCAGCAAAATCACGTTGCCGATAAAGAGCGAAGCAATCAAGCCCCACACAATATCGGGCTGCTCGCTGAATAATTGCGGGCCGGGCGTGATGTTGTAGAGCGTGAGCGCGCCCAGCATCACCGCCGTGGTGCCCGAGCCGGGCACACCCAGCGTGAGCATGGGGATAAACGAGCCGCAGGCCGAGGCATTGTTGGCCGCCTCTGGCGCCGCGATGCCGCGCAAATCGCCTTCGCCGAAGCGCCCCTTTTCGCCGGCGATTTTGCGCTCGGTGGAATAAGTCATGGCGCTGGCAATGGTGGCGCCGGCGCCGGGCAGAATGCCGACGATAAAGCCGGTGATGCCCGAGCGGATAATCGCGCCGAAGCTGAACATGAATTCTTTCAGGTTAAACAGGCTGCGTTTGCCCTGCGACATGATTTTCTGGCCGGTGGCGGTGTGCTCCAACATAATCAGAATTTCGCTGATGCTGAAAAAGCCGATCACAATGGTGGTGAATTGAATGCCGTCGCTCAGATTCACCGAATCGAAAGTAAAGCGATACACACCGGTTACCGCGTCCACCCCCACCATGGCCAGGCTCAGGCCGATTAAGGCGGCCACCATGGTTTTCACCGGCTGATCGCTCACCAAGCCACTCAAGCAGGTGATGGCAAACACCATCAGCACGAAATATTCGGCAGGCCCGAAAGCAATCGCCCAATTGGCCAGCAGCGGCGCAAACAGCACCACGCCGATGGTAGCGATGGTGCTGCCGATAAACGAGCTCATGGCCGAGAGCGACAGGGCAATGCCCGCCTTGCCCTGTTTGGCCAGCGGATAGCCGTCGAGCGTGGACATAATCGCCGCCGCATCGCCCGGTACATTAATCAGAATAGCAGAAATACGGCCGCCGTATTCGCAGCCCAAATACACCGCAGCGAGCAAAATGAGCGCACTCTCCGGCGGCAGGCCGAGCGCAAAAGCAAAAGGCAGCAGCAGCGCCACGCCGTTGATCGGCCCCAAGCCGGGCAAAAGGCCGACGATGGTGCCGATAAAGGCACCGATCAGCGCAATCAGCAGGTTTTTCGGCATCAGCGCCACCTGAAAGCCGTCCATCAAATATTGAAAAGTATCCATGATTTATCTTTCCCTGTTCAGCCGAAAAAGCCCAAAGGCAGCGGCACATCGAGCAATAGGTCAAACAGCACATAAAGCAGCGCGCCCAGCGCGATGCCGGAAATCAGGCAGGCTTTGCTGCTGCCGCCAAAAAGTTTGCCCACGCCGAATGCCATCAGCGCCGTGGCCAACGGAAAGCCGAGCAGCTCGAAAGTGAGCGCATAAGCCAATAAAAAAGCCATGCACAAGCCGATATTTTTCAAAATGGCTTTGGTGTAACCCAAATTGAGGGCATGGGTGAGTGTGCTTGGGCGCACCACCAAATAAATACAGCCCAGCGCCAATAGCGACAGAATCAGCATGGGGTAGGGGCGCGGGCCGATGGGGTCGTAGGCAATGGGGGCGGTGTAGCCCCAGGCCAGCGTGAGCAGGCCGATGGCGGCAAGCGCCAACAAGCCGCTGAACCAGCGTTCGATATTCATGGGGAAATCCTTTGTGTGTGCAGCGTGTGTTTGTTGCTTTTCAACCTCATCCACCGCAGACTGCCAAACAGCCGGCTGCGAAGGGTGGCAACGCACAATGCGCCGTGCAGGCAGGCACGGCGCATTGCGTTTATTTTTTAATCAAATCGAATTCCTGCGAGAGCGTGCGCATGGCTTCGGTTTGCTGCAACACATATTGCTCCAATTCGCTGCCGGTCATGGCAAAAGGCAGCAAATCGCGCTGGCTGCGCAATTCGGCGAATTTCGGGTCGGCCAGCATTTTATCGAAGCGGCCCTTCCACCAGTTAAACGCTTCGTCGCTCACTTTAGGGCCCATATAATAGCCGCGGATCACCGGCCATTCCACGTCATAGCCCTGCTCTTTGGCGGTGGGAATATCGGCCAGCTTGCCGGCCAGGCGCTCTTTGGCAAACACGGCCAACACGCGCACTTTGCCCGATTCGATGTGCGGCCCCATTTCGGCAATGCCCGCGCTCACCACTTGAATATGGTTGCCCAGCACCGCAGTGACCGCTTCGCCGCCGCCCTCAAGCGCCACGTAAGTCATGTTTTTCGGGTCGATGCCGGCGGCTTTGGCCAGCATGGCGGTTTGCATCCAGTCTTGCCCGCCCACGCTGCCGCCCGCGCCGAAGCTCACTTTTTTCGGGTCGGCTTTCAGCGCGGCCACCAAATCGGCCAGCGTTTTATAAGGTGATTCGGCATTCACCGCCACCATGCCGTAATCGGTGCCCACCGCGGCCAGCCAGCGCACGTCTTTTTCGGTGTATTGGCCGAATTTGCCTTGCGCCAGATTCAGCAGCGAGCCGGTGGAAAAGGCCACAATGGCATCGTTGTTGGCCGAATCGTTGGCCACGATTTTATTGTAGGCCACCGCGCCCACGCCGCCGGGCATATAGGTAACGCGCATCGGCGCTTTGAGCAAATCGGTGTCTTTCAAGCCCGATTGCGCAAGCTTGCAAGTTAAATCAAAGCCGCCGCCGGGCTTGGCCGGTGCGATGCATTCGGGGCGCTTGGGTGCGCCGGCTTCGTCGCCGCCTTTGCTGCAGCCTGCCAGCGAAAGGGCAATCAGGGCGCCTGCCGCCCATTTCCAGCTTGCGTGTGTGGGTTTCATCGGTTTCTCCTCCAAATTGTTGTCAAGTGTGGCCGCTGTTTGTGCGCGGCCATGTGTGGGTGCAATTTATAAACAACGGTATAAATCTGTCAATGAATATTAATATCTATTTTTTTGAACAGGTATTGCAAATTGGCAACAATGTAAGAAAGGCGCTTGTTTGGTGGTGGTTTTAATGTGATATATTTCTTTGTTTAAATAGGTTTTTATCGTAGATTTATACTTTTTAGAAATATAAAGCCATGTTTTGTGCCAATGGTTGAAAATATCAGAATGTGGTGTTTTTGCTTTAAATGGAAAGCCAGTTTCAAACAAGCGGATGATTATTTAATTTTGAGCAGATTGTTTTCAGGCCGTCTGAAAAAATTATCTGCCGGGGCTTGAATTTGCCGCATCCAGCCTTATGTAGCATCACACCTTTATACGATGGTTTGTTTTTTATTGTGAAAAGCAAACCGCTATTTATGAAAGCCTGCTTGCAGGTATTTGTTTTGTTTATTTTTATCGGAGCATACACATGACCATTCGTCCCCTGCACGACCGTGTAGTTGTCAAACGCTTGGAAGCTGAAGAGAAAACCGCCTCTGGCATCGTTTTGCCGGGCTCGGCCGCTGAAAAACCCGATATGGGTGAAGTGATTGCCGTGGGCGCAGGCAAAGTCGGCAAAGACGGCCAACGCCGCGCGCTGGATGTGAAAGTCGGCGACAAAGTGATTTTCGGCAAATACAGCGGCCAAGCCGTGAAAGCCGACGGCGAAGAGCTGTTGGTAATGCGCGAAGAAGATATTTTCGGCATCGTGGAATAATCTTTATCCACACAAAAACCTAAGGCCGTCTGAAAGCCTGCAAATGTTTCAGACGGCCTGTTTCAAGATTATCAATCTATTTATTCGGAGAATCTAACATGGCAGCAAAAGACGTACAATTCGGCAATGAAGTGCGCCAAAAAATGGTAAAAGGCGTCAATGTATTGGCCGACGCCGTTAAAGTAACCTTGGGCCCCAAAGGCCGCAACGTGGTGCTGGATCGCGCATTCGGCGGCCCGCACATCACCAAAGACGGCGTGTCTGTAGCCAAAGAAATCGAATTGAAAGACAAATTCGAAAACATGGGCGCGCAAATGGTGAAAGAAGTGGCCTCTAAAACTTCAGACGTGGCCGGCGACGGCACCACCACCGCCACCGTGCTGGCGCAATCTATTGTGGCAGAAGGCATGAAATATGTGGCCGCCGGCATGAACCCCACCGACCTGAAACGCGGCATCGACAAAGCCGTGGTGGCTTTGGTGGATGAGTTGAAAAAAATCGCCAAGCCGGTGCCGGAAAAATCAAAAGAAATTTCCCAAGTGGCTTCGATTTCCGCCAACTCTGATGAATCCATCGGCGAAATCATCGCCAAAGCCATGAACGAAGTGGGCAAAGAAGGCGTGATCACCGTAGAAGACGGCAAATCGCTGGAAAACGAAGTGGAAGTGGTAAAAGGCATGCAGTTTGACCGCGGCTATTTGTCACCCTATTTCATCACCGACATGGAAAAACAAATCGCTGCGCTCGACAGCCCGTTTGTGCTGCTTTTCGACAAAAAAATCAGCAACATCCGCGATTTGCTGCCGGTGCTCGAGCAAGTGGCCAAAACCAGCCGCCCGCTCTTGATTATCGCTGAAGATGTGGAAGGCGAAGCCTTGGCCACTTTGGTGGTGAACAACATCCGCGGCATTCTGAAAACCGTGGCCGTGAAAGCGCCGGGCTTCGGCGACCGCCGCAAAGCCATGCTGCAAGACATCGCCATTCTCACCGGCGGCACCGTGATTGCCGAAGAAGTGGGCTTGTCGCTTGAAAAAGCCACACTGGAAGATTTGGGCCAGGCCAAACGCATTGAAGTGGGCAAAGAAAACACCACCATTATCGACGGCTTGGGCAACAAAGAAGCAGTTGATGCGCGCGTGAAAGAAATCCGCCAGCAAATCGAAACCGCCACCAGCGAATACGATAAAGAAAAACTGCAAGAGCGCGTGGCCAAATTGGCCGGCGGCGTGGCCGTGATTAAAGTGGGTGCGGCCACCGAAGTGGAAATGAAAGAGAAGAAAGACCGCGTAGACGACGCCCTGCACGCTACCCGCGCCGCAGTTGAAGAAGGCGTGGTGGCCGGCGGCGGCGTGGCGCTGTTGCGTGCCCGCTCTTCGCTCGACAATGTGGCCGTGGCCAATGCCGACCAAAAAGCCGGCGTGCAAATCGTGTTGCGCGCCATCGAAGCGCCGCTGCGCCAAATCGTGGCCAATGCCGGCGACGAGCCCAGCGTGGTGGTGAACAAAGTGTTGGAAGGCAAAGGCAACTTCGGCTTCAACGCCGGCACCGGTGAATATGGCGACATGATTGAAATGGGCGTGCTCGACCCTGCCAAAGTGACCCGCTCTGCGCTGCAACACGCCGCTTCCATCGCCGGCCTGATGCTGACCACCGAATGCATGATTGCCGAAATCCCGGAAGACAAACCGGCCATGCCTGATATGGGCGGCATGGGGGGTATGGGCGGCATGGGCGGTATGATGTAAGGCCGTCTGAAACCGACATGCTTTAACCGGCAAAATCCCGCAGCGCGAAAGCCTGCGGGATTTTTTGTATTGCGCATGAGGCCGTCTGAAGGTTTCATGTCAATTTAAATAAACCACCCTAAAACAAGGCCGTCTGAAACCATAATCTTTCAGACGGCCTTGTTGTCGTATGAACAAATATAGTGGAATGCATAAAAAAGTGACACAGCAGGGAGGTTGGGTTGTCAACCCAACAAATCCACAAGCCGTCTGAAACGTTGGGTTTGTCAACCCAACCTACGACGTTGTAGCATGCAGTTTCGTATAATACCGATCCAAAAAAATAACCTAACTTCGTTGTCTCGCCTCGCCGTACTATCTGTACTGTCGCAGGCTTCCGCCTTGTTAGCTTACTTTTTTGAATGGGTATAACTTTTTCTTGCCTTTCACTATACATGCGCGTTTATGGAATTTATCCCGCAAGCAAACTGCGCTTGCTGCGGGATTTTTGCATGATGCTAAAGGCCGTCTGAAAAGCTTTCAGACGGCCTTTTTGTCACAAAAGCGTCATCAAATTCACATCAAACTGTCATCTGCGCCCTTTAAGCTTGCCCTGTTTTGCAGATGCATCATCGATTAATGATTATTAACGAAAAAGACAAAGGGCCGAATCATGGGCAAACCACTGAAAAACCATTTGATTAAAAACAGCCACGCCGACGAAATCAGCAATGAGAGCGGCAATGCGGCATTTTCGCAAGTGATGAATACACATCTGTCACGCCGCGCCATGCTGCAAAGCAGCGGTGCATTGGGCGTGGCTGCGGCTTTGCCGCTCGGTGTGTTGGGCTTGGCCAATCCGGCGCAGGCTGCGGTGCTGGGCAGCGATATGCCGCGCGCGCGCAGCCTGGGTTTCCGCCCGGTGCCGTTTTCGACTGAAGACAAAGTGGTGGTGCCCGAGGGCTACAGCGCCCGCGCATTCTATAAATGGGGCGACCCTGTGGGCATCGCCGGTAATATGCCCGCCTTTAAGCAAGACGGCAGCAACACCACCATCGAGCAGGCGGCTCAGGCCGGTATGCACCACGACGGCATGGCTTATTTTTCGCTGCCGCTGGGTGCACAAAATTCCGGCCACGGCTTGCTGGCGATGAACCACGAATATATCGACAACGGTTTGTTGTTTAAAGACGGTAGCGCCAATTGGGATTTAAACAAAGCGCGCAAAGGCCAAAACGCGATGGGCGTGTCGATTGTTGAAGTGAAAAAAAGCGGCAACGGCTGGGAAGTGGTGCGGCCCTCGCGCTATGCCCGCCGCATCACCGCCAACACGCCGATGGGCATTACCGGCCCCGCCCGCGGCCACAGCCTGATGAAAACCCGCGCCGATTCACGCGGCGAGCGTGTGCTGGGCACCATGCAAAACTGCGCCAACGGCTACACACCTTGGGGCACTTACCTCACCTGCGAAGAAAACTGGAGCGATATTTTCACCAATCCCGGCGGCAATATCAGCGCCTTGGAAAAACGCTACGGCATCGGCAAATCGGAAGACAGCTACCGCTGGAGCGAAGTGGACGAGCGTTTCAACAGCGAGAAAAACCCCAACGAGCCCAACCGCTTCGGCTGGGTGGTGGAAATCGACCCGTTCGACCCCAAATCCACGCCGCGCAAACACACCGCGCTGGGGCGCTTCAAGCACGAAGGCGCCAAAGTGACCATTGCGCCCGACGGCCGCTTAGCTGTGTATATGGGCGACGACCAACGCTTTGAATACATTTATAAATTCGTGTCGAAAAACCGCTATCAGCCGGGCAACCGCGCCGCCAATATGCGCCTGTTGGAAGAGGGCACGCTCTATGTTGCCCGCTTCAATGAAAACGGCTCCGGCGACTGGCTCGCGCTGGTGCACGGCCAAAACGGCCTCACCGCCGCAAACGGCTTTGCCGACCAAGGCGAAGTGCTGGTGAAAACCCGCATGGCCGCCGACCTGGTGGGCGCGACCAAGATGGACCGCCCCGAGTGGATCACCGCCGACCCTTTCACCGCCGGCAGCATCTACTGCACACTCACCAACAACAGCCAGCGCGGCCAAGAGGGCAAGCCCGCCGCCGATGCCGCCAACCCGCGCGCCAATAATCTGTTCGGCCACATCATTCATTGGCAGGAAGCCGATGGCGACGGCACCAAGCTTTCATTTAAATGGGATATTTTGGTGCTGGCCGGCAACAAACAGGCGGCCAAGTCCGAGCACAAAGGCAACATCAACGGCGACGATTTCGGCAGCCCCGACGGCCTGGCGTTCGACAGCCGCGGCGTGCTGTGGATTCAAACCGATGTGTCCACCTCCACACTCAACATGAAAGAATATGCCGGCATGGGCAACAACCAAATGGTGGCTACCGTGTTGGGCAGCAACGAATACCGCCGCTTTCTCACCGCGCCCAACGGCAGCGAAGTGACCGGCATCGCCTTTACGCCGGACAACAAAACCATGTTTATCAACATCCAACACCCGGGCGAGCCCTCAAAAGGCGACAGCGATCCCGCCCGCCCCACCGCCGTTTCTACCTGGCCCGACGGTGCCGCCGCCGGCCGCCCGCGTGCCGCCACCGTGGTCATCACCAAAAACGACGGCGGCGTGATTGGCAGCTGAGCGGCAAATGGTTTTAAAATATTGATGTAAATCAGGCCGTCTGAAGCTTTCAGACGGCCTTTATCATAATGCTGCCGCCGATTCGGGTAGAATACACGCCACTACATTTGCGTTTCAGACGGCCTCTGCATGTCTTGCTATCCGCTATATCTTGCGAGGCCGTCTGAAGCGTTACCAACCAAAAAAGGACAAGCATGAGCACACGCCGCGACATTCTCGACTGGTGCGACCACACGTTGCAAACCCGCCTGTTTCAAGATTACGCCCCCAACGGCCTGCAAGTGGAAGGGCGCGATGAAGTGGTCAAAATCATCACCGCCGTCACCGCCAGCCGCGCCGCCATTGATTATGCAGCCGGGCAGGGCGCCGATATGCTGCTGGTGCATCACGGCATGTTTTGGAAAAACGAGCCGATTACCATCACCGGCTGGAAAAAGCAGCGCATTGCAACATTGTTGCAACACCAAATCAACCTGGCCGGCTATCACCTGCCGCTCGATGCCCACCCCGAATTGGGCAACAATGCCTGTCTGGCCAAGCGGATGGGCTGGCAAACCGATTATGCGTGCGGCGAGCAGAATCTGCTCCATATTGGCCGCCCCAATCAAGTAGAAACCTTAAGCTATTGGGCCGGTGAATTGATGCAAAAATTGGGCAGGGCGCCTGTGATGGTGGGCGATGAAGCCATGCAAATCAAAAAGATAGCCTGGTGCACCGGCGGCGCGCAGGGTTTTTTTCAGACGGCCATCGATGAGGGCGTGGATGCTTTTGTTACCGGCGAGATTTCCGAAGCGCAATATCACTTGGCCAACGAAACCGGCGTGGCCTTTATCAGCGCCGGCCACCATGCCACAGAGCGCTACGGCGTCCAGGCTTTGGGGCAGGCTTTGGTGCAGGCATTTGATGTGTCGGTGCATTTTTTTGACGAACAAAATCCTGCATAAAATCAAAGTTTGTCGCAAAACTTTACCTTATTTTAAATAATGCTTTAAGTATCCCTATAAAATCAGGTAGAATTGCGGAGTTTAATGGCTCGGTATTCCCAATCATTAGGATGACTGAATAATGGATAATAAAGAAATCAATCAAGGCCGCCGCCGATTCCTCACTTTGGCAACTGCCGGAGCGGGCGGTGTGGCGGTTGTAGGTGTGGCTGCGCCGTTTCTGGCCAGCTGGTTCCCCTCGGAAAAAGCCAAAGCCGCCGGTGCACCCATCGAAGTGGATATCAGCAAAATCGAAGCCGGTCAGCTGATGACCGTTGAATGGCAAGGCAAGCCGATTTGGGTGCTCAACCGCACCGAAGCGCAGCAAAAAAGCATTCCCGCTCAAGATGGCGAAATGGCCGACCCCTCTTCCGATGTCGATCATCAGCCCGAATACTGCAAAAACGAATTGCGTTCCATCAAAGACAACATCTTCGTGGTAATCGGCATCTGCACCCATTTGGGCTGCTCGCCGACCTTCCGCCCCGATGTGGCACCCGCCGATTTGGGCGCAAGCTGGCAAGGCGGCTTTTTCTGCCCCTGCCACGGCTCTAAATTCGACTTGGCCGGCCGCGTGTTCAAAGGTGTGCCCGCGCCGACCAATTTGATTGTTCCGCCTTATAAATACCTGACCGACGCCACCATTTTGGTCGGCGACGATAAATAAAGGGACTCATCATGGCAAACCAAACCAATAATGAAAACAAATCATTGTTAGGCTGGGTGGACGCACGCTTCCCTTTGTCTAAAATGATGAAGGAGCACGTAACCGAATATTACGCGCCCAAAAACTTCAACTTCTGGTATTTCTTCGGCTCACTGGCCTTGCTGGTGCTGGTGATTCAAATCGTCAGCGGCATCTTCCTGACCATGAACTACAAGCCCGACGGCAATGCCAACGCCTATCACCTGCCCGCCGCCTTTACCGCAGTGGAATACATCATGCGCGATGTGTCGGGCGGCTGGATTATCCGCTATATGCACTCCACCGGCGCATCGATGTTTTTCGTGGTGGTGTATCTGCATATGTTCCGCGGCCTGATTTACGGCTCGTTTAAAAAACCGCGCGAATTGGTGTGGGTGTTCGGCTCGCTTATTTTCTTGGCGCTGATGGCCGAAGCCTTTATGGGCTATTTGCTGCCGTGGGGTCAGATGTCGTTTTGGGGCGCACAGGTAATCATCAACCTCTTTGCCGCCATTCCCGTGATCGGCCCCGATTTGTCGGTGTGGATTCGCGGCGACTTCAACGTGTCCGATGTTACCCTCAACCGCTTCTTCGCCCTGCACGTAATTGCCGTGCCGCTGGTGTTGGTCGGCTTGGTGGTGGCGCACTTGATTGCCCTGCATGAAGTGGGCTCCAACAACCCCGACGGCGTGGAAATCAAAAAACTCAAAGGCGAAAACGGCCTGCCGCTCGACGGCATTCCGTTCCACCCCTACTACACCGTGAAAGACATTCTCGGCACCGTGGTGTTTCTGATTGTGTTCTGCGCGATTATGTTCTTCGCCCCCGAAGGCGGCGGCTACTTCTTGGAAGCGCCCAACTTCGACCCGGCCGACCCGCTGAAAACCCCGGCGCACATTGCCCCCGTGTGGTATTTCACCCCGTTTTACGCCATTTTGCGTGCCATTCCTTCTTTCTTCGGCACCCAAGTGTGGGGCGTGCTCGGTATGGGCGCTGCGGTGGTGTTGATTGCACTCTTGCCGTGGCTCGATCGCTCGCCGGTGAAATCGGTGCGCTACCGCGGCCCGATTTTCAAAACCATGCTGGTGCTGTTTGTGATTTCCTTTATCGGCTTGGGTATTTTGGGCGCTTTGCCGGCCACCAATTTGCGCACCATCGTGGCGCAGATTCTGAGCGTGATCTACTTCGCGTTCTTCTTGGGCATGCCGTTTTACACCAAAATCGATAAAGACCGCCCCGTGCCCGAACGCGTCACCATGAGCACAAGCAAGCAGAAATGGATGTTCTTTGTGTATGTGGCGATCGCCTTTGTGGGTGCATATCTGTTTGCAACCAATATTTAATGAGGGCAGCGAAAATGAAAAATACATTCAAAAACTGGTTTGCTGCCTTATTGCTGGCAGCGCCGATGAGTATGGCGGTGGCTGCCGGCGGCCACGCCAATTATGAAAAAGTGGATATCGACTTGGGCGACCAGGTGAGCCTGCAACGCGGTGCGCAGATTTTCACCAACTATTGCCTCTCGTGCCACTCGGCCACCGGTATGCGCTTCAACCGCCTGCAAGATATCGGCCTGACCGAAGACGAAATCAAGAAAAACCTGATGTTCACCACCGATAAAGTCGGCGATGTGATGCAGACTGCGATGACGCCGACTGAGGGCAAAAAATGGTTTGGTGCGGCGCCGCCTGATTTAACCCTGATTGCCCGCTCGCGCGGTGCCGATTATCTTTATGCTTACCTGCGCGGCTTCTATCAAGATCCGACCCGTCCCACCGGCTGGAACAACACCGTGTTCGACAAAGTAGGTATGCCGCACCCCTTGTGGGAGCAGCAAGGTGTGAAAGCGGTGGAGCTGGATAAAGACGGCCAACCGGTGTGGGAAAAAGACGAGCACGGCAATCTGGTGCCCAAGCTTTATTGGGAAAGCACCGGCCTGCACAGCCGCCGCCTGCCCAACGGCAAGGTCATCGAAAAAGAATATGACGATTATGTGCGCGATTTGGTGAACTACATGGTGTATATGGGTGAGCCTGCGCAGATGCAGCGCAAGCAAATCGGCTATATCGTGCTGATTTTCCTGCTGGCCGTGATGCTGCCGCTGGCTTATTTCCTGAAAAAAGAATATTGGAAAGACGTGCATTAATTTCAACGGCTCAAATAAAAGGCAAAACCATTCGGTTTTGCCTTTTTTACGTTCAGACGGCCTGGCTTTGTCGGCAAACTGATTTTCTTAAAAAGTAAGAATTTATTGAAACTTCATTAAAAACAATATGTTGAGTGTATTTTCTGGCAAATCGGCAAGCAAGTTGCTATAATAAACTGTTTTCAATTTCCTTCAGGCCGTCTGAAAACACATCTGCCTGAATTCTCTCGGAGCCGCCCCAACATGATGACCCTCTATTCCGGTATTACCTGTCCGTTCAGCCAGCGCTGCCGTTTTGTTTTGTATGAAAAAGGCATGGATTTCGAAATCAAGGATGTGGATATTTTCAACAAGCCCGAAGATTTGGCAGTGATGAATCCTTACAACCAAGTGCCGGTGCTGGTGGAGCGTGATTTGATTTTGCACGAATCCAATATCATCAACGAATACATCGACGAGCGCTTTCCGCATCCGCAGCTGATGCCGGGCGATCCGGTGATGCGCGGCCGCGGCCGTTTGGTGCTTTACCGCATGGAAAAAGAGCTGTTCGGCCATGTGAAAGTGCTGGAAATGCCCGAGGCCAACAGCAAAGACCAAGCCCGTGCACGCGAAGCGATTGCGCAGGGCTTAACGCTGCTGGCACCGGCTTTCGCCAAAAACAAATATATTCTGGGCGAAGAATTTTCCATGATCGATGTGGCCTTGTCGCCCTTACTGTGGCGCTTGGATCATTACGACATCAAATTGGGCAAATCCGCCGCATCGCTGCTGAAATACGCCGAGCGTATTTTTCAGCGCGAAGCCTTTATCGAAGCCTTAACGCCTGCAGAAAAAGCCATGCGCCGCTAAACAGGCCTGTTTCAGCCACCTGTATATGCCGGCCGGATTAAATATCGAGGCCGTCTGAAAGGGATAAACAAGATGAGTAGCAGCACCAAACCGTATTTACTGCGCGCACTGTATGAATGGTGTGTGGATAACGACCAAACACCGCATATCGTTGCTTGGGTAAACGAGCAAACCCGCGTGCCGATGCAATATGTGCGCGATAATGAAATCGTGCTCAACATCGGCCCCTCCGCCAGCCACAATCTGATTATCGATAACGAATGGGTGAGCTTTTCCGCCCGCTTCGGCGGCGTGTCGCATGAAGTGTGGATTCCGATCGGGCATGTAATCAGCCTTTTCGCCCGCGAGAGCGGCGAGGGCATGGGCTTTGAAGTGGAAGCGCTGGAAACGGAAGAAAACCACACGCCCGAGCCGCCGCACCCTGCCGATGCGCAAAATGCCGGCGAAAAAGCCGATGTGCGCGCAGAGCAAGCCGGTAAGAAAAGCGATGGCGATAAACCGAAAAAAGGCTTGAAACTGGTGAAATAGCGGTTTGAAATCATGCAGCAAATGTATAAAACATAGGCCGTCTGAAACATCAATCTTTCAGACGGCCTTGCTATTTCCATTATCGGTTTACTGCCTGCTTTTACCGCTTTGGCGGCATGGCGTGTTGCCGGATTGTTGGTTGGGTGGTGGAGCCTGCTGCAAAAGCCGATATGGCAGCGATAAAAAATGGGTATGCTGCTGCGCTAATCCGCGCTTTAACCCGCCGCTGCAAGGGCGCGCCGCAATTGCTTCAGGCTCGCCCAAGCTTGTGCTTTCAATTGCGGCTGGCGCAGCAGGCGGGCAGGGTGGGGCACGATAAAATAAGGCAGCGGGCCGCATAATGCGCTGATGGCGGCAGCGTGCTCCGTTTGCTCGAAAATCTGGCCGAGCAGCAGCACGGCTTTGGGTTCGGCCAGCGCCATTTCGGCGCACATGCGCGGCAGCGCGGCGGCGATATCGGCGGCATCGGGGTTTGGCGTGAACGCGGGCGCATCCTGCACCCAGCTGGTTTTGTGCACATCAGCGGCATCGAGGCCGATGGCGGCGAGCATGTTGTTGAGCAGCACGCCGACATCGCCGCTAAACAGATGGCCGGCGGTGCGGTCTTCCGGTGATGGACAAATGCTGACGGCCACCACTTGCGCCGGTTGCACTTTGCCGGCGAGCAGCGCGTGGTAATCGGCGCTGTTGTGTGCAGTGGTTGCAGGTGTTGATTCGGCTAAGATTTTTTCAGACGGCCTGTTTGGCACATCCGCTTGGGTGAAATGTGTGGCAGGCGGTGTGGGGGCAGCAGGGTTTGCGCTTTGGCCGCCCACAGCGGCTATGGCGGCTTGGCGGGCAACGGATGCGTTTGCGGGGCTGCGGGCGGGCGCTTCTGCGGCCGGCGCAGATTGTGCTGCTGCTTTTGGGGCGGCCGCAGCGGGTGCGGCGCTCAGCACTTTGGCGCCCTGCTTCAGCCACATCGGCCCCAAGCCCAGCGCTTCGTGCAAATGCAGATAACGGCTGCTTAACATATTTTCTCCATCCACACCGCATCTTCGCGGCCGCCCTCAGGCAGCGGGTAATAATCGCGGCGGCGGCCGCATTCGGCAAAGCCGTGTTTGCGGTAAAGGGCTTGCGCATTGAGGTTGCCCTCGCGCACTTCTAAAAACAAGCGCTGCAGGTTTTCTGCGGCGGCCGTCTGAAACCATTCGTTTAATAATTGTGTGGCCAAGCCTTGCCGCCGCAGCGCCGGCTCAGTGGCAATCAGGTGCAGCTCCGATTCGTCAAACAGCGTTTGCCACACGGCAAAGCCGGCTAAAGTTTGCCCGGCGCCCTCCAGCACCACCACATAATCGTGCGGGCTGTGTAAGGCCGTCTGAAACTGTGCGGCCGACCAAGGCGACGGGTTGCATCGGGCATCCAGCGCCGCCAAGGCCGGGCAATCTTCAAGTGCTGCCGTGCGAATCTTCATGTGAGCGCCTTGCGCGCCGCCTGCTCTTGCGCGGTGAGTGCGATTTTGTTGCGCACATATAAAAGCTCGGCCTGCGCCGCGCCGGTGGCGGCATAGCGGCCACTTTGCGCCAAGCGTAGATAATCGGCGGCGGTGGGCATGTCGGGCTTGCCGGCAAAAGGCGGCGCATCGGCCAGCGCAAACGCATTGCCCACGCCTTTTGCCTCGGTTGCAACAAAGCCCGGCGGCAGCGCAATTTCTGCCGCTTTGCCCACTTGGTAATCGCTCAAGCGGCGCAGAGCGGCTGTGTCGAACCATGCATAAAACACTTCGCCCATGCGCGCATCGGTGGCGGCCAGCACGCAGGGCGCGCTGATTTGGCAAGCCACCGCATCCAGGCAGGGCACGCCGATAAGCGGCGTGGCAAACGGCGCGGCCAAGCCTTGCGCCACACCCGCGCCGATGCGCAGGCCGGTAAATGCGCCCGGCCCTTGCGCATACACAATCGCGCCCAAATCCGCAGCCGAAATGCCGGCTTGAACAAACAGCGCACCGATTTGCGGCAAAATCTGCTCCGATTGCCGATTGCCCGCTTCAACGTGGTGCAATAAAGTTTGGCCGTCTGAATGCAGCGCGAGCGAAAGATAGCCGGTGCTGGTGTCGATGGCGAGCGTGGGGCGGGAAAAATCGGCTTGCATGCTGGGTTTGTTTTCATTAAAGAAGCTGCATTATAGCATTGCCGAAGTGGCTTTCAGACGGCCTGAAAACTTTTATAATGGCATTTTCAAACACAGTTGCGAATTATGTATATCGGACGCTTCGCCCCCAGCCCCACCGGGCTTTTGCATATCGGCTCGCTGCTCACCGCGCTGGCTTCGTATGCCGATGCGCGTGCGCACGGCGGGCGTTGGCTCGTGCGCATGGAAGATCTCGATCCGCCGCGCGAAATGGCCGGTGCGGCAGATGATATTTTGCGCACGCTGGAAGCGTTTGGTTTTGAGTGGGACGGCGGCGTGGCTTATCAGAGCCGCCGTTATGATTTATATCATGAAGCTTTAGGCCGTCTGAAAGCAAAAGGGCTGGTTTATCCGTGCGATTGCAGCCGCAAAGATTGGCAGGCGGTGGCGCGTGCGGGGGCGGATGGTTTTGTGTACAACGGCTGCTGCGCCGGGTTGGATCCGCAGCGGGCTTTGCACAAAACGCCTGCCTGGCGCGTGCGCGTGCCGGATGAAATCATCGGCTTTGATGATGCGGTGGTCGGCCATTATGCGCAGAATCTGGCGCACGATATCGGTGATTTCGTGCTGCTGCGTGCCGACGGCTTTTGGGCTTATCAATTGGCGGTGGTGGCCGATGATGCGGCGCAAGGCATCACGCATATTGTGCGCGGGCAAGATTTGCTGGTGTCCACGCCGCGCCAGTTGTGGCTGCAACGCGCTTTGGATACGCCCGAGCCGCATTATGCGCATCTGCCGCTGCTGGTGAATGGCGCGGGGCAGAAATGGTCGAAGCAAACGCTGGCACCGGCACTGGATTTGGGCGCGCGCGAAGCTTTGCTGCGGCAGGTGATGGCTTATTTGAAGCTTCCCGCCGCGCCTGAAGTGGGCAGGCCGCAGGATTTGCTGGCTTGGGCGGTGCGGCATTGGGATATGGCCAAAGTGCCCAAAGCAGCGATTGCCACGGAGTAAACTTGCCACGGAATAAACTGAGTTGGCAAAAGGCCGTCTGAAAGCTTTCAGCGGGGAGGTTGGGTTGCAAAGCCAACACATCTGCAAGCCGTCTGAAGCGTTGGGTTTATCAACCCAACCTACGCCGTTGTAACATGGAGTTCCGTATCACTTTTTTATGCATTTCACTATCAATAAACCGAGATAAACAAATGCCGTCTGAAAGTTTTCAGACGGCATTTGTTTGCGCTCAATCTTCGCTGCCTTCGTGATCGCTGAGAATTTTGTCGTAAACCGGTTGCGGCAGATAGCGGCGCACCATGTGGCGCCAGCCGTTGGGGCCGACCATGCCCTTAACCATGGTGGACGACACTTCGGCGAATTCGCGCGGCGGCATCAGAAACACGGTGGAAATCGACGGGCGCAAATCGCTGTTGATGTAGCGCATCGAGCGCTCGTATTCATAATCGGAGGCGGTGCGGATGCCGCGCACGATAAAATGCGCGTCGATGCCGTGGGCATAGTTCACCAAAAAGCGGTTTTCAAAAGTGGTGATGCGCACATTGGGGAAAATATCGGTGATGGCTTCAAGCATGGCCACGCGTTCGGCCACGCTGTAGGTGCTTTGTTTGTCGGGGTTGATGCCGATGGCAACCACCAGCTCGTCAAACATGGCTTGTGCTTCGCGTATCATCCATAAGTGGCCGTTGGTGGGCGGGTCGAAGCTGCCGGCATACACGGCGCGGCGCAGGCTTGTGTTCATGATGCGGGATAAAAAACGGTGAAAACGGCAGCATAAGTGCGCAAGCGGATAATGTCAAAATAAAAATGGCCGTCTGAAAGCGTTCAGACGGCCATTTTTGATGCAGCGTAAATGACAGGCGATTACATTGTGTGTTTTGCTTTACAACCCAAATGGAGCAATGCAGTTGGCCTGTGTTGGGAGCCGGATATTATTCTTCACCGAAAAGCGAGGTGAGAATGTGCAAGAGGCTGCTGAAAATATTGTAGAGCGACACAAAAATGGTCAGCGCCGCGCTCACATGGCTGGTTTCGCCGCCGTCAATGATATTGCGGATTTGAAACATAATCAGCAGCGAGCTGAAAATCACAAAGCCTGCGGAAATGGTGAGGCCGAGCGCGGGAATCTGCAAAAACATATTCGCCACCACGCCCACCATCAGCACCACCACGCCCACCATCAAAAAGCGGCCGAGCGAATTCATATCGGCTTTGGTGCGGCGCGCCATCGCGGCCATGGTGAAAAACACGGCGGCCGTCATCACGGCGGCCACGCCCACGAGCTGCGGGCCGTTGCTGATGCTCAGGCTGTATTGCAGCATCGGGCTGATGAGCACGCCCATGCCGAAGGTAAACACCATCAGCAAAGCCGCGCCGGTGTTGCTGTGGCGGTTTTTCTCAATCAGCATAATCATGCCGTAGAAAAAGGCCAGCGTCACGCCGAAGGCAATCCAGCGGTTGCCGAACATGGTGTAAAGATTGATGCCGGTTTGGCTGCTCAAAAAAGCGCCGGCGGCGCAAGGAATAAAAGAAAGACCCAATAAGCCGTAAGTTTTGCGCAGCACGGTGTTTTTCTGCACCGCGCCGGTGCCGGCGGGCTGGGTGTAATCGTAAACGTCGTTTTGCATGGCGTTTGCTCCGTTTGAAGTGTGTGAAATCAAGAAAGCCGATTTTAGCAGCAAATCGTGAATATTGTGGGAAAAGTATGGTTGGTTCAGATAAAAAACCACAGCAACAGCACCCAAACCAAAATGCTCAAGCTCCATTGCGGCAATAATTTATCCAATGCGCTGCAAGATGGCGCTTTTTTCAGAAAATACAAGTGGATAAAAGCCAATAGCAACAATATGGCTTTCAAGCGGCCTTGCGCGGCTTCATCAAAAGCCAGCGGCAGCCACAGCCACCACAGCAGCACAGACACAGCCAAAAGCGCGGCGTGGTAGCGCTTGGCCGCCGAAAGGCCGAGCCGCGCGGCGATGGTGCGCTTGCCGGCGGCCAGATCGCTGCTGATGTCGCGCATATTGTTGAGATTGAGCACCATGCTGCACCAAAGCCCCAGCGCCGTGGCCGGCAACAGCGCAGAAGGGTGCAATTGCCCGCTTTGCAGCCACGCGCTGCCGAGCACGCCCAGCCAGCCGAAAAACAGCAACACCGAAAAATCGCCCCAGCCGTGATAGCCGTAGGGTTTGCGGCCGGCGGTGTAGCCGAAAGCCGCCGCAATGGCCGCCGCGCCCAGCAGCAGCCACAGCAGCCAAACCGCAGGTTCGGTGGCGGCAACGGCGGGCAGCGCCGCCGCCAACAGCGCGATGCCGAGTGCACAACAGAACAGCGCCGCCAGCACCAAGCCCGCGCGCATGCGGCTTTGGCTGATGCGGCCCGAGGCCACCATGCGCACCGGCCCCTGCCGCAGCGGCGAATCGGCGCCGTGGCGGGTGTCGCCGTAGTCGTTGGCAAAATTGCTGAACACTTGCAAGGCCAGCGCGGTGGCGGTGCATAAGGCCAACACCGTGCCGTTGAGCGCATCGGTGCTTTTGGCCACCAGGCCGCCGCAAAGGGTGGATGCGGCGGCCAAAGGCAGCGTGCGCAAACGCGCGGCGTTTATCCAATGGCGGACGGAGTTCATTCTGAGGGCTTTTCTTTTAAAGAGGAAAGAGAGGGGATTATAAACGAGGCCGTCTGAAAGGGTTTGATGCAGATAAAGGTACAGACGGCTACAGGAAAGCGAGATGCAGGCAGCGAATGCAGCGCAATCACAGACACGATGGCCGATGTGGATAGCGCCGGCAGTCTGAAAGCTTCAAGTGGGTAAAAAGTGTGCGCCATAGGCACGCGCTTTTCGTTTAACAAACAAGTTCAACAAGGCCGTCTGAAAGATTGATGTTTCAGACGGCCTTTGCATGCAATATTTATAATGGCTGATTGATTTGAATCGGTATGGCTCGTGGAATATTGAATAGATTGAATACTTGGCCGCTTTGCCGGCTGCCTGTTTGAACACATAAAAAAATGCGGGGCATGCCCGCATGGTGGATGTGCCGCTTTATTCCTGCGGCGTGTAGCCTTGCACATGGTCGGCGCCCTCGCCGAAGAAATAACTTTCCATTTGCTGGGCGAGGTATTGGCGCGCGCGCGGGTCGGCCAGGCTTAAGCGGTTTTCGTTGATCAGCATGGTTTGGTGGCGCGTCCAAGCGTCCCACGCTTCTTGTGAAACGTTGTCGAAAATGCGTTTGCCCAATTCGTTGGGCAGCGGGGCGAATTTCATGCCGGGGGCTTCTTTGCCCAGCTTGATGCATTGAACCATACGGGTCATGGCGGTTTCCTTTTTTGATGGATGCGGTTTGTTTCAGACGGCCTTGATTTTAATGGATGGCGGCTTTTTTGTATATCGGCCGTCTGAAAGGTTTGGGTTTATAAGCTGTAAACAAACACTTTCGATTGGCGGCGGCTTTGGTGGTATTCCTGCTGCCGCTCTTCGGGCAAATCTGCTACGGCGGCGGCCTGAAAGCCGCGTTCGATAAACCATTCGCCGGTGTGGGTGGAAAGGGCAAACAGGCGGCGGATGCCGCGCGCGCGCGCGTTGGCGAGCAGGTGTTCGAGCAGCAATTCGCCGTAGCCGCCGTCTTGCGCTTCGGGCGACACCACCAGGCAGGCAAGCTCGCCGGCTTCGCTTGGCTCAAAGGTTTTCAGCGCCACGCAGCCGTAAATCTGGCGGTCGTGCTCGAGTATGGAAAATTCGCCGATGTGGTTTTCCAGATATTCGCGGCTGCGGCGCAGCAGCACGCCTTCGTCTTCGAGCGGGCGGATGAGGGTGGTGATGGCGGAAATATCGCTGCTTTGCGCCTGGCGGATGGTCATAAAAGCGGCGCGCGCCACCGAGGTGCCGGCGCCGTGGCGGGTGAAAAGCTCGCGTATCAGGCTGCCGTCTTGGCGGCCGCTGAGAATCTGTGTGCGCTGCACCTGCTTTTCCACCGCGTTGACGGCCGATTGCAAAAGGCGGCGCTGGTTGGGCTGAACGCGCTGATTATCGAGCAATTCGCGCGCTTCTTGGGCGGAAAGGTTGCTGATCAGCGTGCCGTGTTCGTTGAGTATGCCCTCTTGCTCCACCACATAAATCAGCTTTTCGGCAGCCAGCGCGATGGCGGCGGCTTCGGCGATATCGCCCATGCTCAGGTTGAAGGTTTTGCCGCTCAATGAATGCCCCAGCGGGCTGATGAGCACCAGAGCGCCGCTGTCGAGGCGCTGGCGGATGGATTCGGTGTCGATTTTGCGCACGCGGCCGGTGTAGCCCATGTCGATGCCGTCGATCACGCCCAGCGGCCGTGCCGACACGAAATTGCCGGCGGCAATGGCGAGCGCGCGGCTGCGCTGGGTGGCGGTGGTCATGCCGATGGATAGAGCCGCTTCGATGTCGCAACGCAGCATGCCGCAAGCCTGCTTGGCGTGGGTGAGCGTGGTTTCGTCGGTGATGCGGCGGCCGTTGTGGTATTGCGGCGTGTGGCCGCGCGCTTCGGCAAGGGCGCTGATTTGGCTGCGCGAGCCGTGCACCACCACCAGCCGCACGCCGAGGCTGGCGAGCAGGTTGAGATCGGCGGCCAGCGTGCGCAAAGTGGCGCCTTCGAGCAGGCTGCCGGCAATGCCGATCACCAGCGTTTTGCCGCGCAGGTAGTTGATATAGGGGGCGGCTTCGCGAAAGTCGCGCACAAAAAATTCGGATAAGTTCATCGCAGGAGCAATAAGTAGAAAAGCTGCATGATTAACACGGTGAGCGCCACCAGCGAGGCGAGCGTCCAGTTAAACGGCTGCGTTTTGGCGGCGGCCGGGGCGGCTTTGGCTTCGGGCGGCAGCATGCCGTCGAGCAGGTCGGCGATTTCGTTTTTGCTCAACACTTTGCGCGTGCGCACTTCTTTGCCGATGCGGTGCACCAGCTTGACATCGGTGCGGGCTTCGGGCAATTGGCCGGCTTGCAGCTTGGGCGGCGTGGGGCGGGTGTGGTCTCGGGCCTGAAACAGGCCTTCGCACTGGCTGCACACCACAAAGCCTTGGGCGATGTTGAGCTGGGCATCGTTCACCCACAGCTGGGTTTTGCAGTGCGGGCAGGCGCATACGGGCATAATCGGCTCGCTTTGGATAACTTTGATGAAGAATGCAAAAGATTGTAAGCAGTTTCAGACGGCCTGTATAGCGGGTGTTGTTATTTGGAAAACAGGCCGTCTGAAAGGCGGATCAGGCCACGCCGTAGCGCGCCCGATAAGCGCGCACCGGCTCGAGATAAGCGCTGAATCCGCTGTGGTTTTGCAAGAGGATAAACAAATCGTTCAGATTGGCAATCGCCACCACCGGCAGGCCGTATTGCTGCTCCACTTCCTGTACGGCGCTCAAGTCGCCCGTGCCTTTTTCCATGCGGTCGAGCGCAATCACCACGCCGGCGGGCACGGCGTTTTCGCCCTGAATCAGCCGCACCGATTCGCGCACGGAAGTGCCGGCGGAAATCACATCATCGATAATCAGCACCCGGCCTTTGAGCGGCGCGCCCACCAGCACGCCGCCTTCGCCGTGGTCTTTCGCTTCTTTGCGGTTGTAGGCAAAGGGCACGTTCACGCCTTTTTCGGCCAGCATCATGGCGGTGGCGGCGGCCAAAATAATGCCTTTATAGGCGGGGCCGAACAGCATATCGAATGCCACCTTGCTCTCGATAATCGCTTCGGCATAAAACTTCGCCAGCGCAAGCGTACCCGCGCCGTCGTTGAAGAGGCCGGCGTTGAAAAAATAAGGCGACAAGCGCCCGGCTTTGGTGGTGAATTCACCAAACTTCAACACCTGTTGCTCAAGCGCAAACTTCAGAAAATCTTGACGGAAATCAGACATAAAAGGCTCTTTGGCAGTGATTCGGAACAATAAGCCGATTATAGCGCAAATGGCTGCGCAGCTGCGCGAAGTGTTTTGCGGCCGTGATGCCCATTCAAAAAAGTAAGCCGGCAAGGCGGCGAGCCGCAGACAGTACGGTTGGCAGAGCAAGGGGAAGCAACGCAGTAAGCTTGTTTTTTTGGATGGGTGGGAAACACTTTTCGGGTACAATCGCGTTTTATTTCTCACATTTTTAGAGCCATGGTTAAAATCATTTCCGCCAATGTAAACGGCATCCGTTCGGCCACGCAAAAAGGCTTTATCGATTATTTGGGCAGGGTGAACGCCGATATTGTGTGTGTGCAGGAATTAAAAGCGCAAGAGCCCGACATGAAGCCGGAAATGAAAAACCCGCACGGCATGCACGGCGTGTGGCATTGTGCCGAAAAACGCGGCTACAGCGGCGTGGCTATTTACAGCAAACGCGCGCCCGACAATGTGCAAATCGGCATGGGCATTGAAGAATTCGACCGCGAAGGCCGCTTTGTGCGCGCCGATTTCGGCGATTTGAGCGTGATTTCGCTCTACCTGCCCAGCGGCACCAGCGCGCCCGAGCGGCAGGAATTGAAATACCGCTTTCTCGATGCGTTTTACCCCATGCTCAACGAGATGAAAGCCGAAGGCCGCGATATCGTGGTGTGCGGCGATTGGAACATCGCCCACCAAAACATCGATTTGAAAAACTGGAAAGGCAACCAGAAAAATTCCGGCTTTCTGCCCGAAGAGCGCGCTTGGATCGGCAAAGTAATCGCCGAATTGGGCTGGACCGATATGTGGCGCACGCTCTATCCCGAAATCCCCGGCTACACTTGGTGGAGCAACCGCGGTCAGGCCTATGCCAAAGACGTGGGCTGGCGCATCGATTACCAAATGGTCACACCCGATTTGGCCGCCAAAGCCGTGGCTTCACATGTGTATAAAGAAGAAAAATTTTCCGACCACGCGCCTTTGGTGGTGGAATACGATTATTCGATTTGAATGTTGAACCCTTATTCAGACGGCCTGCGGTGTGCATAAACATAGAGGCCGTCTGAAAGATAAAGCGCAAACCATGCAAACCCACCAACTCGAAGACCTCACCTTATTGCTGATCCGCGATGCCGCCGAGCCGGAAATGTGGCTCGACCGCTGGGCGGTGAGCTATCCGATGGTGCGCGTGGCCGAAGCGGCGCGCACGCAGCGCATTGAGCAATGGCAGGCCGCGCTTCAGACGGCCTGGCAGGGCATCCACAGCAATAATGTGGCGGTGGTGGCACACGGCGCAGGCGTGTCGGCCTGGCTCGCGTGGCTTTATCTGGCCGATGTCAACACGCAGCGGCGGATTCAAAACATGATGCTGGTGTCGCCCCTGCAAAGCGCGTTTCCCGATGATGATTGCCACACGCTGCAACGCGTGCGCTGCCATTGCAAAACCGCGCTGGTGATTGGTGAAAACGACCCCGACTGCCCGCGCGAATGGGCGGCGCAGCAAGCGGCCTGCTTGAATGCGCGGCTGCTGGTGTCGCCGCACCAAGGGCACTTGAGCGGGCATCTGCACGGCTGGCAGTGGGGCATGAAATTGATGCAGGAAATGTTGTTGAATTAGGCCGTCTGAAAAATGCTGAAAACAAAATTATGGCTTTTGCCGCTACTGTGGCTCGCGGCAAACGCCGCCCAAGCGGCCGCGCCCGAGCGCATGCAGATTTGCTACCGCTACGGCTGCAAGGCCGACACTTATGTGAATGTGGATGCCGGCACGCGCGCGCGCCTGCAAGCTTTGTTTCAAAATATAAACAGCGCCGCCGCCGAGCGTGATGCCGTGCGCGATGCGGTGCAGCAGCTTTATCTCAATGCCGGCGCACAAAGCCCGATTTATCAGGACAAAGGCGGCAATTTTCGCGACGGCTTGGCCGAAGGCCGCATGGATTGCGCCGATCACAGCACCAACACCACCACGTTTCTCAACTATCTGGCCGCGCAAGGCTGGCTGCAATACCACCGCGTGGGCAAGCCGGTTTACCGCCTGCCGCGCATTATCGATTTGCACTATGCAGCGCAGTTGATTGAAAACGGCAGCGGTGAAAAATGGGCGGTCGACAGCTGGTTTGAAGATTTCGGTGCGCCGCCGGCCGTGGTGGATTTGAAAAGCTGGAAAAAAGGCTGGAAGCCGCCTGAATAAAAGGCTGCGCTGCAAAGATTGTAAGCCGCGTTTAAAGCCGTTACACTAATCACTTTTGAGGCCGTCTGAAAACTTTCAGACGGCCTCGTTTGAGCACTTGCAGACATTGCGCCTGCAAGCTGCACGTCAGCGACATTGCGCCGCTGCGAAATTTTCAGAAAGCTCATCATCATGACCGTATCCCCCGTAGCCTTGCGCCGCCAAAGTGCGCGTGCGCCGCATGCCACCGCCCAATATTGGCGCAAATGCCAAGTGGAAGAATTATTCGGGCTGCCGCTGCTCGAGCTCGTTTACCAGGCTGCCCAAGTGCACCGCCAATATTTCAACCCGCAAGAAATCCAGCTTTCCACCCTGCTTTCCATCAAAACCGGCGGCTGCCCCGAAGATTGCGAATATTGCCCGCAATCGGCGCACTACAGCACCGAAGTGCAAAAAGAAACCATGATGGATGTGGCCGAAATCCTCGAAAAAGCCCGCATCGCCAAAGCGCGCGGCGCCAGCCGTTTCTGTATGGGCGCGGCTTGGCGCGGGCCCAAACCGCAAGATGTGGAAAAAGTGGGTGAAATCATCAGCGCCGTGAAAAGTATCGGCCTGGAAACCTGCGGCACCTTCGGCATGCTCGAAGCGGGCATGGCCGAAGATTTGAAAAAAGCCGGGCTGGATTACTACAACCACAATCTCGACACCGACCCCGAGCGCTACAACGATATCATCCACACCCGCCAACACGAAGACCGCATGGACACGCTGGGCAAAGTGCGCGGCGCCGGGCTGAAAGTGTGCTGCGGCGGCATTGTGGGCATGAACGAAAGCCGCCCCGAGCGCGCCGGCCTGATTGCCAGCCTGGCCAACCTCGACCCGCAGCCCGAAAGCGTGCCGATCAACCAATTGGTGAAAGTAGCGGGCACGCCCTTGGCCGAAGCGGAAGATTTGGACTGGACCGAATTCGTGCGCACCATCGCCGTGGCGCGCATCACCATGCCGCAAAGCTATGTGCGCCTTTCCGCCGGCCGCGCCAACATGCCCGAAGCCATGCAGGCCATGTGTTTCTTGGCCGGCGCCAACTCGATTTTCTACGGCGACAAACTGCTCACCACCGAAAACCCGGAAGAAGACGGCGACCGCATGTTGATGAACAAGCTCGACTTGCGGCCTTTGCAGCATCAGCCGCAGGCTTGAGCAGCTATAGTGGAATGCATAAAAAAGTGACACAACGGGTAGGTTGGGTTGCAAACCCAACAAGCCCACAGGCCATCTGAAACCTTGGGTTTATCAACCCAACCTACTCCGTGATAGTGCGTGGTTTTGTATCACTTTTTCTTGCATTTCACTATAACGCGTAGGTGCGAGGCCGCAGGCCGTAACCGTAGGTATCCCGGCGGGGCGAGTGCTTCGTACCCGAATGCATGCGTACGATTACGCCGCAAAAGGCGCGGCTAATCGTACCTACGGGTTGCGGGTTGGAAATATTGCCGCATTAATCATAAAGCAGGCCGTCTGAAACAATATTCAGACGGCCTTTTTGGCTGTTTACCGGCGGCGAAGTGTTCAGTGTTCGGCGGTGTCGGCATCGCTGGTGCTGACTTTGGCGCGCACGATGCGTTTGCCCTCGCTGTCGAGCAGCTCGAGGTGGCGGCCTTGGATGCGGTAGCTTTGCACTTGCGGCAGGGTTTTGGCCAGCTGCCGCTCGATTTGCATGCTGGGGCAGGCCATGCGGGTGGCGGCGATGTCGTGGAAGGTGAGGCTGTGGTTGTCGCCGGCGGTGTAGTGGCCGAACAATTGGTTGCAATCGGTGCGGGCGCTAAACTGCGGGTTGATGCTGAAAATGCGCAAGTTGATGTCGGGCGCTTCCACGGCGCGGCGGTTGATTTCGGTAATCTGCCATTGGCCGTAAATCTGTTGCGGCGGCCGCTGGCTTTTGCCGGGTACGGGAAAGGGGATGGCGATGCAGGCGCTCAAAAACAGCGGCAGCAAAACGGCGGGTTTCATGGTTTATCCTTCAATAAGGCAAATTTGTGCTCAAAATTTTATGCGCGGCTGAAATGCGAACAGCCCCTAAACAAGCAATTGCAAAAAAGATTGTCAACAGAGGCTAAGACTGCGGCCGGGCAATAAAGTTTGCTGTGCTTTCAGACGGCCTTCTTTGCTGGTTTTTCAAGAGGCGGCGATTTGGCTTCTTGCTCGGCTTTATAGGCGCGCAGCCATTCCAGCGCGGCGGCTTTTTCGGTTTCGGTGCCGTATTGCAGGTCGCGCTGGGCGCGGCGGTAGGTGGCGCGGGCTTGGGCTGCTTCGATTTGGCCGGCCTGCCAGTCTGCGCGGTTGGCTGTTTGGCTGCGCCGGGTTTGCTGGGTTTGCGCGCGTGACATGGCTTGGGCAATTAAATCGGCGGGGTTGAAAGCGGCTTTGGGCGCGGCCGATGCGGCGGCTTGGCGGGTGGCGGCTTCGCGTTCGGCCAGATAGGCTTTGCGCTCGGCGGCATCGCGCGCTTTGCGCTCGGTGTGCCATTGGTAGCGGTGTCGGGCGTGTTCGGCGGCGGCAAAGCGCGGCTCGCTGCGGCCGGATAAAAAGCGCGCTTGCGGCAGATAATCGGCTTCGAGCGGCTGCATGTGGATGCAGTCTACCGGGCAGGGCGCCACGCACAGGCCGCAGCCGCTGCATTCGGCGGCAATCACGGTGTGCATCTGCTTGGCGGCGCCCATAATGGCGTCGACCGGGCAGGCGCGGATGCAGGCGGTGCAGCCGATGCAGGCGGCTTCGTCTATCCAGGCCAGCGCGGCGGGCTGGGTGTGCGCCGGCGGCAGTGGTGCTTGGGCGAGCAGGCGGGCAAGGTCGTGCATCACTTCGACACCACCGGGGGCGCACAGGTTAACTGCCGCGCTGCCCTCGGCCAGCGCCCGGGCATAGGGCAGGCAGCCCGAATAGCCGCATTCGCGGCATTGGGTTTGCGGCAGCAAATGGTCGATTTGTTCGGCGGTGGCGGTCATGGCGGTGCTTGGGTAAAAAGGCAGTATTCTAACAGATTGATTGTTTTCGTTTATACAGGCCGTCTGAAAGCCGCTTGCTGTTCAGACGGCCTTTCCCCGACAATCAATTGATGGTGTAGCCGCGCAGATATTGGCTGCGTTCGCGGGTCATGCGGGTGTCGCACTGCAATTGCAGGTATTCGGCCTGCAAGGTGGTGCCCGCTTGGGCGGCGGCCTGGCGGCAGCTGTTGTTTTTGCTTTGAATCCAACCGCGTTGCTCGCCGAGCAGGCGCTGTTGGATGGCCGGATCCATGCGGCTCCAGATGGTGTTGATTTCACCGTCGGCGGCGCGGTTGTTGCTGCGGGCCTGCTCTAAATCGTTGGCTGAAAAGGTGACTTCATCGGCCGGTGGTGCGGCGGGGGTGAGCACTTCGGGCGCAGGCGCCGAGGCCGGCGGGGCGCTCAGCGCCTGGCTGGCGGCGTTGTGTTCTAAAATTTCCTGCGGGTCGGCCATCGGCGGCTCGGGGAAGGGCAGGCCGGCGGCGCTAAGCGCGTCTTCACGGCGCACAGGCTGGCCGTTGATTACCAGAATATCTTTGATGCCGTAAGGGCGCAGCACGGTGGACACGGCTTGGGCGGCGAGCGTGAGGCTGTTGTCTTCATAGTTGACCACGGTGCCGCTCTCGCCGGCAACCGGGGTGTAGCGCAGGGTTTGGCTGAAAAGGCCGCTGCCGTTGTAGCTTAAATTGCTGCCGCCCAAGCGCTGTTGCAGCAGCTGGTCGATGCTTTGGCTGCCGTAGAGCAGCGGGCTGTTGGTTTGGGCGGAGGAAAGGGCGGCGGCGGGCACTTGGATGGTGAGCGTGCCGCTGCACACGGCGGTGTTGTTTTGCATTTCTTGCGCGGGCTTGTCGAGGTTGATCACCAAATCGCCGGCGGCAGCGATGATTTTGTCGGCATCTACAAATTGACGGCTGTCGCTTTGGGCGAAGGCGCGGGCTTCTTGTTTGACGATTTCTTGAATATTGTTGCGCACGCTTTGCAGCACGGCCGGGTCGTTGCACACCAGCTGCGGCGCGTTGTCGGGCTTATCGCCGCAGGCGCTCAGCGCGGCGGCCGTCAGGGTGATGGTGAGCAGCTTTCGATACATGGTTTCGCCTTTGTGGTTGATTTGCAGTTATATCAATTCGAAAAAAATAATCTAACTGCGTTGGCTCGCCTAGCCGTACTGGGTGTACTGTCGCAGGCTTCCGCCTTGTTATCTTAATTTTTTCGAATCGGTATTAAACAGTTTCAGACGGCATCATAACAAAAAGCGCCTGCCGGGGGTAAGATGCGGCAGGCGCTTTTTGGTTCGTTTTCATTTTAATGCAAGAAGTTGATAAAGATTTTCAAAATGGCAACGTTGACCAAGTCGATGAAAAACGCACCCACCATCGGCACAATCAAAAAGGCTTTGTGCGAGGGGCCGAAATGCTCGGTAACCGATTGCATATTGGCCACTGCGGTGGGCGTGGCACCCATGCCGAAGCCGCAATGGCCGGCAGCGAGCACGGCGGCATCGTAGTTGCGGCCCATAAAAGTGTAGGTAACAAAGCTGGCATAAAGCACCATCACCAGGGTTTGCACCGCCAAAATCACCATCACCGGCGCGGCCATGCCGCTGAGCTCCCACAATTTCAAGTTCAGTAGCGCCATGGCCAGAAAGAGCGAGAGTGAAGCGTTGCCGAACACATCAATGGCGCGGTCGAACATATTGAATTTGAAGCCCATCACCAACACGTTGCGCAACACCACGCCGGCACCGAGCGCCCACACGAATTTCGGCAACACGCCGACATAAGTATCCATGATTTCGGCAAACGACAAACACACGGCAAACATCGCCAGCGTTTCGATGGCCGATGAAGCGGTGATCAAACGCGGTTGGTCGCGCGATTCGAAGGGGTCGTCGATTACATCGCCTTTGTCGGCATGGGTGGCGCGCGCGCCGCCTTCATCGAGGCGGGGGCGGTGCATTTTGTTGACCAAGCGGCGGGCTACCGGGCCGCCGATCAGGCCGCCGGCCACCAAGCCGAACGTGGCCGCCGCCATGCCTAAGCCCGTGGCGCCGGTGATGCCGTATTGGTGTTCAAACACCGAGCCCCAAGCGCCTGCCGTGCCGTGGCCGCCGGTGAGCGTGACCGAGCCTGCCATCAGGCCGATGAGCGGATCCAGCCCCATGGCGCTGGCCAAGCCCACACCGACGCTGTTTTGCAGCACGATAAACACACTCACGATGACTAAAAACACCAACAAAGGCACACCGCCGGCGCGCAGGCGCGAGAAATCGGCGCTCAGGCCGATAGAGGTGAAAAACATCAGCATAAAAGCGTCTTGCAGCGATTTTTCAAATTTGAAGCTGGCGCCGTAAAAATAATGCAGAGCAAATAAAATCAAGGCCGCCAGCAGGCCGCCGGCCACCGGCTCGGGGATATTGAAGTTTTGCAGAAATTTGATGCGGTTCACCATCAATTTGCCGACCAGCAGCACAATGGTGGCGGCAATCAGGGTGTAATAGCTGTTAAAAGCCCATTCCATAGGTTTCTCTTTCTGATTCTGAAATGTTGTTCTGATAGGCTGCCCGATTTGTGGAAGCACCAAAACGGCAGCCAGCCCGTTATCTTAGGTGATGGGTTAAAATTTGTCAAAACAGAGGGTAATTGTTATTTTCATCACTAATAAAAGTCAGATAGGGCAGAAAATAGGGTGAAACGCCGGTGTGGCGGTGAAGCCGCAGCATTCTGCAACGATTGTGAAATGAATAACAAAACGGCAAGCAGAATATGTGTATGCGATATTCTTCGCAGCGTGAAAATCTTGTTTGTGCACAGTGTTGCACTTATATCCATTCTAAAAAATAAGATGGCAAGGCGAGCCAACGCAGTTAGATTGTTTTTTGAATGGGTATTGAAATCCAAATCTGAGGCCGTCTGAAAAAAGTTTCAGACGGCCTTTATAGTAGTGGAATGCAAGAAAAAGTGGCACAACGGGTAGGTTGGGTTGCAAACCCAACAAGCCACAGGCCGTCTGAAACCTTGGGTTTATCAACCTAACCTACGCCATTTCAGAGTGCAGTTTCGTGTCACTTTTTCTTGCATTTCACCATGATTATGCCGTCGCACAAGAAAAAGCCCGGGCAATGCCCGGGCTGTGTGTGCTATGTGAAATTACAGCGAGTAATACATTTCGAATTCCAGCGGGTGCGGTGCCATGCGGATGCGGCGCACGTCTTCTTCTTTGAAGGCGATGTAACTGTTGATCCAGTCTTGGCTGAACACGCCGCCGCGGGTGAGGAAATCGTGGTCGGCTTTGAGCGCTTCCAGTGCTTCTTCCAAAGAGGCGCACACGGTGGGCACCAAAGCGTCTTCTTCCGGCGGCAGGTCGTAGAGGTTTTTATCGGCCGGGTCGCCCGGGTGGATTTTGTTTTGAATGCCATCGAGGCCGGCCATCAACAGCGCGGCAAAACACAGATAAGGGTTGGCCATCGGGTCGGGGAAACGCGCTTCGATGCGGCGTGCTTTGCTGCTGGCCACGTGCGGAATGCGGATGGAAGCCGAGCGGTTTTTGGCCGAATAAGCCAGCTTGGTGGGCGCTTCAAAATGCGGTACCAAGCGTTTGTAGGAGTTGGTCGACGGGTTGGTGATGGCGTTGAGCGCTTTGGCGTGCTTGATGATGCCGCCGATGTAGTAAAGCGCCATTTCCGACAAACCGGCATAGCCGTCGCCGGCAAACAGGTTTTGGCCGTCTTTCCAGATGGATTGGTGCACATGCATGCCCGAGCCGTTGTCGCCCATAATCGGTTTGGGCATAAAGGTGGCGGTTTTGCCGAAATTGTGCGCCACGTTTTGAATCACATATTTCATGTCTTGCGTCCAGTCGGCGCGCTCGGTGAGGGTGCTGAAGCGGGTGCCGATTTCCATTTGGCCGGCGGTGGCCACTTCGTGGTGGTGCACTTCCACCGGAATGCCGATTTCTTCCAGAATATTCACGCAGGCAGAGCGCAAATCTTGGCCGGAATCCACGGGAGCAACGGGAAAGTAGCCGCCTTTCACAAACGGGCGGTGGCCGGTGTTTTGGCCATCGTAAGATTCGCCGCTGCTCCAAGCTGCTTCTTCAGAATGGATTTTGTAGCGGGTGCCCTGCATGGTGGTTTCCCACTCGATGCCGTCAAACACGAAAAATTCAGGCTCGGGGCCGAAGAATGCGGTGTCGCCCATGCCTGAAGATTTTAAATAAGCTTCGGCGCGCTTGGCGATGGAGCGCGGGTCGCGGTCGTAGCCCTGGCCGTTGGCCGGGTCAATCACATCGCAAGTGAGCACCACGGTGGCATCGTCGTAAAAAGGGTCGATATAAGCGGTGGCTGCATCGGGCTTGAGGGTCATGTCTGAAGCTTGAATGCCTTTCCAGCCGCCGATAGACGAGCCGTCGAAAGCCTGGCCATTTTCAAACCATTCTTCCGGGTCTTCCAGCAACACGCGGGCGGGCACGGAAACGTGCTGCTGCTTGCCTTTGGTATCGGTGAAACGCAAATCGATAAAACGCACTTCATTTTCTTCGATTAATTTGACAACATCTTTTACAGACATGGCAAAACTCCTGATTGTGAGAAGTATAACGATGGATAAACAGGCAAAACATGCGCTGCAAAGCGCTTATTGTGGCACAACCGGGGCATAAAAGCATCGGCGGTTGCGTGAAAAGCGGTGGGCTTGCGGCGGGATGTAACAAAATTTCAAATCGATAAAACAGGTGTTTCAGACGGCCTGTTGCGAAAAGCGCTGGCGTTAGAAACGTTTGATACAATATAAATTCGCCTAAAATAATTGTCAACAATTTATTCGAAAAAACTTTACTGAATTTTTGATGTGCGGCAGAGGCGGATTTAATTAAACTACATCATCCGCACAAGGCCGATTTTCAGGTCTGCGCGCCGGCCGGCAGCAAAATGGTGCAGGAAAATAGCATCATGTGTCGGCAGCGGCGATATAATGCCCATTCCAAAAAAATCAGCCGGCAATGCGGGCGGATTGTTTTTATCGATTATGCAAACGCTTTACCAACGGAAAATATCATGAACACCAAGCCGCGCTATGCCGTGTTTGGCAACCCGATTGCCCACAGTAAGTCTCCGCAAATCCACCTCCAATTTGCCCGCCAAGAAGGTGCGTCTATCGAATATGAGCGCATTTTGGCCGAGCCCGGGCAATTTGCCGCAGCAGCGGCGCGCTTTTTTGCCGAAGGCGGCGCGGGCGCCAATGTGACCGTGCCGTTTAAAACCGATGCTTATGATTGGGTGAACGAGCATTCCGAGCGCGCCCGCACCGCCGGCGCGGTAAACACGCTGATTTTGCTCTCCGACGGCCGTGTTCGCGGCGACAACACCGACGGCATCGGCCTGGTAAACGATATTCTGCGCCAAGGTGCGGCCATCAAAGCTAAAAAAGTGCTGCTTTTGGGCGCCGGCGGCGCGGTGCGCGGCGTGTTGCAGCCGCTGCTGGCGCAAATGCCGGCCGAATTGGTGGTGGCCAACCGCACTTTATCGAAAGCAGCGGCGCTGGCCGATGCGTTTGGTGTGCAGGCGTGCGCTTTGGCCGATTTGCCGCATGCGCATTTCGATATCGTGATCAACGGCACATCGGGCGGCCTTGGCGGCGAAGTGCCGGCCATTAATGCCGCCGTGTTCGGCGTGTGTGAATTGGCTTACGATATGGTGTATGGTGAAGCGGCCGCCGCCTTTGCCGCTTTTGCCCGCGCAGGCGGCGCGCGCACCGTTTCAGACGGCCTCGGCATGCTGGTGGGGCAGGCGGCGGCTTCTTATCAACTGTGGCGCGGTTTTGCGCCCGATATTGCCGCCGTGATTCACGATATGAGAGAGAACCACCATGCTTAAGTGGCTGCTGGCGCTGCCTTTTGCGGCGTTTATTCTGTTTAATGCCTATGTGTATGGCAACATCATCACCTATCGCGCCGTGGCTCCGCATCAAAGCGCGTTTATGAGCATGCGCATGAGTGAATTCCGCGATGCGGGCAAGGCGGTGGCACTCGATTACCGTTGGGTGCCTTATCAGGCTGTCTCCACCAACCTGAAAAAAGCGCTGATTGCCTCGGAAGACGCCAAATTCGCCGAACACGGCGGCTTCGATTGGAGCGGCATTCAAAGCGCCATCAAGCGCAATGAAAAAAGCGGCAAAGTGCGCGCCGGTGGCTCCACCATCAGCCAGCAGCTGGCGAAAAACCTGTTTCTCAACGACAGCCGCAGCTATATCCGCAAAGCCGAAGAAGCCGCCATCACCGCCATGCTTGAGGCCAACACCGATAAAGACCGCATTTTCGCGCTCTATTTAAACGTTATCGAATGGGCGCCCGGCGTGTTTGGCGCAGAAGCGGCATCGCAGCATTTCTACCAAAAAAGCGCCGACAAGCTCAGCCGCCAGCAAGCCGCCCAGCTCGCCGCACGCGTGCCGCGCCCGTTGTATTACGCCGCAAACCCGCGTGATAGAGCGTTGCGCAACAAAACCAACATTATCTTGCGGCGCATGGGCTCGGCAGAATTGCCGGATACGGAATAATACCCATTCAAAAACATAATATACAAACAGGTAGCCTGTAGGTCGGATTCTCGAATCCGACACTTGTTCGCAGAACAAGGCACGCACATTGCTTTGGCCGTTGGCCAAACGTCGGATTTAAGAATCCGACCTACGCGGATGATGCTGCCGAACTGCTTTTATTTTGTAAGGTTATTTTTTAGAATTGGTATAAGGTGAGTTATAAAACAAGGCCGTCTGAAAGCTTTTCAGACGGCCTTTTCAAACAGATACGGATTATCAGTTGTTTAAGTGTTCAAACCCAGCACATCCTGCATATCAAACAAACCTTTATTATGCCCGCGCAGCCATACGGCGGCGCGTACGGCACCGGCGGCAAACGTCATGCGGCTGCTGGCTTTGTGACTGATTTCCACGCGTTCGCCGTCGGTGGCAAACAAGGCGGTGTGGTCGCCGACAATATCGCCGGCGCGCACGGTGGCAAAGCCGATGGTGGAAGGGTCGCGCGGGCCGGTGTGGCCTTCGCGACCATACACGGCGCATTGCTTCAAATCGCGGCCGAGCGCATCGGCAATCACTTCGCCCATGCGCAGCGCGGTGCCGCTGGGTGCATCCACTTTATGGCGGTGGTGGCCTTCGATGATTTCGATGTCGTAGCCTTCGTTGAGCACGCGCGCCACGGTGTCGAGAATGTGAAAGGTGAGATTCACGCCCACGCTGAAATTGGCGGCAAACACAATGCCGGTTTGCTCGGCCGCCGCTCGAATGGCGGCTTTGCCGGCCTCATCGAAGCCGGTGGTGCCGATAACCATCTTCACACCGGCGGCGGCACATTTTTCAAGATGCGCCAAAGTGGGCTCGGGGCGGGTGAAATCAATCAGCACATCGCTGGCCGCGAGCACGGCATCGATATCGCTGCTGATGGCCACGCCGGTTTTGAGGCCGAGTGAAAACCCGGCATCCAGGCCTAGGGCTTCGGAGCCGGCATGCTCGAGCGCGCCGCTCAACACGGTGTCGGGATGTTGGTGGATGGCTTCTACCAACACGCGCCCCATGCGGCCGTTGGCGCCGGCAATGGCAACTTTTAATGCAGTCATGATGTTTCCCGGTTTAAGGGTTTACGTTCCAAAGCGGCGCAGGAGCGGCCGGTTGCGGCGCGGCGGCTTGCTGCTCGGCTTGCGGGCGGGCGGCTTCGAGCTGCTGGATGGCGTGTTCGATCGCATTGCCTTCGGCGCGCACCAGTTGGTCGTTATCGAAATAAACCGTCAGCACGCGCAAATCTTCCACCACGCCGTTGCGGGCGATATTAAAGGTGTAGTCCCAACGGTCGGCATGGAAGGGGTCGCGCAAGAGCGGCGTGCCGAGCAAAAGCTGCACTTGGTCGCGGCTCATGCCTGGTTGCAATGATACGACGGCGCGCGGGTCAAGCTCGTTGCCCTGGATAACGGTGAGCTTGTAAGAGGGAAAATTCGACACGCGCTCGGCCGAGCAGCCGGCCACGGCAAAAAGGCCGGCAAGGGCCAAAAGCAGGGGTTTGTTCACGGGTTTACCTTTCGCGGATGATGTGCTTGGTGTGCAGTATGCCTGAAAGGTTCAGACAATTGAAAACCTTTATCATCTAATAGTGGGCAAAGCGTTTAAAAATGCGTATTATAACGAGAATTACACCACACGGGTATGGAAACCATTATGGACAGCAATATCGCCCAATTAAAAGACAGCGGCCTCAAAGTGACCGGCCCGCGTTTGAAAATTTTGGATTTGTTTGAAGAGCATGCCGAAGAGCATTTGAGTGCGGAAGACGTTTACCGCATTTTGCTGGATGAAGGCGTGGAAATCGGCGTGGCCACCATCTATCGCGTGCTCACCCAATTCGAGCAGGCGGGCATTTTGCTGCGCCACCATTTCGAAACCGGCAAGGCGGTGTATGAGCTCAACACCGGCGGCCATCATGATCATATCGTGTGCGTGAAATGCGGCATTGTCACCGAATTCCACAACGATGAAATCGAAAAGCTGCAAGACAAAATTGCCGAAGAAAACGGCTATCGCATTGTTGATCATGCTTTGTATATGTATGGCGTGTGCGGCGAGTGCCGCAAAAAAGAAAAGCGCTGAAGCCGCTCAGCTGCCCGGCTTTCAGACGGCCTGACTGCTGCGGCACAGGCCGTCTGAAGCATATGCAAGCCCCGATTGTCCGGCAAGGCCGCAACAAGGTAGGCTGCTGTGGATATTCCCGTTTTAAACCCGAAAAGCCTGCACTTTCCCGATGTGCACAAAGCCATCGCCCGACGCGACGGGCTGGTGGCGGTGGGCGGCGATTTGCGTATCGAGCGCTTGCTGGCCGCTTATGTGCAGGGCATTTTCCCGTGGTATTCAGACGGCCAGCCGATTTGCTGGTGGGCGCTGTCGCCGCGCACGGTGCTCTATCCGCACAAGCTGCACATCGGCCGTTCGCTGGCCAAAACCCTGCGCAACAAACCTTATGCCGTGAGCGCCAACCGCCATTTCCCCGCCGTGATTGCCGCCTGCGCCGCCGCGCCGCGCGAAGGGCAGGCCGGCACCTGGATTACCCGCGAAATGCAGAAAGCCTATATCCGCTTGCACGAAGCCGGCCATGCGCATTCGTTTGAATGCTGGTATCCCGATATGCAAGGCGGCCTGCAATTGGCCGGCGGCTTATATGGCGTGCAAATCGGGCGTGTGTTTTATGGCGAATCGATGTTTGCCCGCCAAAGCGACGCCTCTAAAATAGCCTTTGCCTGCGCCGTGCCTTATTTGGCCGAATGCGGCATCGAGCTAATCGATTGCCAGATGCACACCGCCCATTTAGCCCGCTTCGGCTCGGAGCGTATGCCTTTTGACGATTTTCAGACGGCCTTATGCAGCCTGAGCGCCCAAGCGCTGCCACAGCCCGTGGGCCGGCAGGTGATTTATTCAACGTTGACAACCTAACCCAAAAGCTTGAGGAAAACCATGTCTTTGCAAAACATTATTGAAACCGCATTTGAAAACCGCGCCGAAATCACCCCCGCCAGCGTGAGCACCGAGGTGAAAAACGCGGTGTTGGAAACCCTGCGCCAGCTCGATTCGGGCGCTTTGCGCGTGGCCGAGCGCTTGGGTGTGGGCGAATGGAAGGTAAACGAGTGGGCGAAAAAAGCCGTGCTGCTATCATTCCGCATTGCCGACAACGAAGTGCAAAACGACGGCGTCAACCAATATTTCGATAAAGTGCCGACCAAATTTGCCGACTGGAGCGAAGAAGAATTCAAAGCCGCCGGCTTTCGCGCCGTGCCCGGTGCCGTGGCGCGCCGCGGCAGCTTTGTGGCCAAAAACGTGGTGTTGATGCCCTCTTACGTGAACATCGGTGCTTATGTGGATGAAGGCGCAATGGTGGATACTTGGGCCACTGTGGGCTCGTGTGCACAAATCGGCAAAAACGTGCATTTGAGCGGCGGCGTGGGCATCGGCGGCGTGCTTGAGCCTTTGCAGGCCGCGCCCACCATTATCGAAGACAACTGCTTTATCGGCGCGCGCTCGGAAATCGTGGAAGGCGTGATTGTGGAAGAGGGCAGCGTGATTTCGATGGGCGTGTATATCGGCCAATCCACTAAAATCTACGACCGCGAAACCGGTGAAATCCACTATGGCCGCGTGCCCGCAGGCTCGGTGGTGGTGTCGGGCAGCCTGCCCGCCGCCGATGGCAGCCACAGCCTTTATTGCGCTGTGATTGTGAAAAAAGTGGATGCCAAAACCCGCGCCAAAACCAGTGTTAACGAATTGCTGCGCGGCGTGTAAACGAAATGTGCAAAAGGCCGTCTGAAAGGCTTTCAGACGGCCTTTTGATGTTTTTTCGAGTGGCTCGGCGCTTCCTTGTATGAAGGATGCACGATGGGTTTTCAGAAACACTTTTTCTTTTTGATGTTGTTTACATTTGCTGCCTATTCGTTTTCAGAGTTGAAAAAAATCATTACCGATTCATTGCCGAATCGGCCTGAGCGCCGCCATGATTTTATGCGGCTTTTTGATTTAAAGAATTGAATAATATGGATATTGAAACCTGCTGCCCCTGCCGATCGGGCCAAACCTATGCCGCTTGTTGTGCGCCCTTGCATCAAGGTGCGCGGCAGGCGGCGGATGCCGAGGCTTTGATGCGCTCGCGCTACAGCGCGTATGTGCGCTGCGATATCGATTATATTGTGGCCACCACGGTGCCGGCGCAACAGGCGCTGCTTGATTGTGGGGCGATGCGGCAATGGAGTGCCGGCACGCAATGGTGCGGCTTGGAGGTGTTGCAGCATTGGCCGCGCGCGGGTAAGCGTCATGCTGAGGTGGAATTTAAAGCTTGGTTCGATACTATGGAGGGGCGGCAGTGTCATCACGAGCGATCGGCTTTTGTGTGTATTGAGCAGCGTTGGTATTTTCTTGATCCCACTGTGCCGTTGCCGGGCATGAAAACGCCGTGTTTGTGTGGCTCGGGGAAGAAATTTAAGCAATGCTGCGGCGTGTTTTTGCGCGATTAGGTTTTCACGCAATATAAAACCAAAGGCCGTCTGAAAGATAAGCTTTCAGACGGCCTTTGGTTTTATTCACACGTTTTATACCACACCTATTGATTCGGCAATTAAATATTGAAATGTTTATGCAGCATACTTCACCTTCGGATCTCTAAAATACGCAGCCACCCGTTGAGGATGGTT
>RCMY010000129.1_pt1 | contig 70012 bp, 67 predicted proteins | sample 2041341 | NCBI WGS metagenome assembly RCMY01 (sample SAMN09708234, study PRJNA481090) | Marine sediment metagenome, whole genome shotgun sequencing project. | reverse complement strand
GGGCCACCTTTGGAATGCGGTTTCACATGGTCGGCTTGTAGCCAACTGAGTGGCGCATCGCATCCGGGTGTCGCGCATCTTCCTCTTGCCCTTAGTAGGAGTAAATGTTTCATCCAGGGCGGGAAACCGCGTGATCTGACTGATGCTTCGATCGGCCTTGATTTGGCGTCCATCACGACTCGTTGGAACATGCCTGCTGCGAGCGCTATCGCCGGATGCAGGGGTGTTCCATCCATGAATTCGCAGCGGTAGTCGACGTCGTTGTAGTCCGGTGTCGGCGTTTCGGTTGCGTTTCCGGCCAAGTCATTCAAGATGTCGTCAGCGAGTTTCTTGCCGAGCACAATGTTGACGAGTGGTGTCGGGTACGTGCCGTCTGGCCGGGATGCTCCACGAATAACGAGGTTCGTGAGGGCCCGTCCTGCGCGCATGTAATGCGAAGAGATCACGTTGTTCTCTGTGTCTTCGCGGAAGAGTTTCTGTGCTTCGAGATCGATGGCGGTGCTGAAGGCGTTGCCGGAGAGCGGGTCGAGGTAGAACTTTCCGCTGACTGAACCATCTGCATTTTTGCGGTAGGACAAACCTGTTTTTCGGGTTTGGTCTTGGGGCAGTTGACCGTCTGGGTCGGATGCGTTGAGCCAATATTTGACTGCTTTGTCGAAGTCGACGAAGTCGAGGGTTTCGGCGTAGCCGATGAAGTCTTGCTGAGATTTGAGTAGTTGGTGATGCGTACGCGGGTTGTCGACTTTGTACAGCAGTTGTATGTGTCGGCGCGACATGATGCCCGCGAGGTGCGCGTCGGCGAACAAGCTGTAGTCGTCGAACCAGTGGCCGAGTTTCTTGTCTTCACGAATCACTGTTGCATCGCAGTTGGTGTGTTCGGCGATGTGGGGGATAAGCGAGATAGTTGGTTGCTCAACCGAGAGTGCTCGTTCGGTTTGGCGGAGAGCGACAACACGTAAGGCGTCGAGTTGGCTGGTGAGGCGTTGGATTCGGCAGGACTGCTTGGTGAGGGCGTCGGAGTTGAAACTGAGGGAAGTGTCAGCGATGAGGGTCGCGACAGCGTCTTCGAGTGTTTTGATGGCGCTGTTGTGGGGTGGGACTGACATGTCGTCTAGTGTAACGAACACCAGTTCTATTAACAACGAAAATGACAATAAAACAGTGAGATTCGGATCGACGGATCGAATCAGTAGATCCGCGCCAAAGCTGACCACTCACGCCGATTCGACATTGGGTTGGCGCTCCATTGGAAGTGCCGCTCAGGAACTCAATCAGTCGCGAGCTCTGGCCCTCGCTTGGCCAGCAGTACGGCACCGACCAGCACACTGGCGCCGGCGATGAGGCCGCCGTATGACATCGACCAGCCGGCTCCGAAATGGTCGCCGACGAGTCCGGTAATCGGCCCGCCGATCGGCGTCGAGCCAAGGAACAACACGGCGGAGAGCGCGAGGATTCTGCTCCGTATCTGCTCACTTGACCGCTGCTGCAGGAGCACCGTCGTCGAGTTCACAAACATGGTGCTGCAGAACCCGAGCACGACGACGATACCCATCGTTATCCAAGGCGTGGATGACAGACCGCCGAGCGCCAGTGCAGTCGAAAGCCCGGCACCTGCGATCAACACCGACTTTGGTTCCACATTGAACTGCCTAGCAACGAACAACGAGCCAGCGATGTTGCCGAGGCTGAGGGCCGAAAGCAGATAGCCGAAGTAGGAAGCGGTCTGGTTAAGGAGATCTTCAGCAACGAGGGGGAGCGCGACGAGTGTGTTGAAACCGAAGGTCGACACGACTGTGAACACGACCATCAGAATGCGAAGTGTCGGATCGGCCCACACCGCTCGAAGTCCGTCGCGGATGGGTGTTGCCGACTTCGCAGACCGCTGGATCAGGCGGAACTTCGTGGCATCCATGCGCAGCAGACCGATCAGCATGACCAGGAAGCTGAAGCCGTTGATGAGGAAGACCCAGCCCGCGCCGACTGCTTCGAAGAGTGCAGCCCCGATAAGCGGCCCAATCATTCGTGAACCGGTCATCGCCGACGTGGAAAGCGACGTGACGTTGGCCAGATCTTGGGGTTTGGCCAGCTCAGTGAGGAGGGTTCGTCTGGTCGGGTTATCGAACGCCGAGAGCACGCCGCCCATCGCCGTGAGGAGGTACAGCGCAGGTAGCGATTCGACTCCAGAGAGCACGACGACACCGAGAAGCGCCGCCTGCGCCGCTAGTGCTCCCTGAAGAAAGATTGTCAGGTTGTAGCGGTTCACCTGGTCAGCGATTGACCCGGCCCAGAGCCCAAGAAGCAAGATGGGCAGGAACTGAAACGCGGTGACCAGACCGAGCTCGAGCCCGCCACCCCCGAGGGACCGAACAAGCAGTATCAACGCAGTGGTTTGCGCCCATGTACCCACACCAGAGGCAACAAACGAGCCAAGGTAGATCCGCACGTTTGGCTCGGTGAGTGACCGGAAGGTTCCGGTCGATAGGTCTCGTGACGTCACGGTGCGACGTTACTCGACGGTCACCAGGTTAGAAGGGGTCGGCGGTGGAGCCGAGCGTGTGATTGAGCAGGGCCAAGGCGGCCCATCGATCGAGAGGCTCGTTGCCGTTGCCGCACTTGGGTGACTGCACACAAGAGGGGCAGCCACTGCTGCACTCGCAGTTCTGGAGTACCTCGGCCGTGGCGCCAAGATGCCGCTCGGCGACGTTGTAGGCGAGGTCGGCCACCCCGGCGCCGCCTTCGTAGCCGTCATAAATAAAGACTGTGGGAAGGCCGGTGCCGGGCGCGCTGGCAATCGAGACTCCGCCGACATCCCAGCGATCGCAGATGGCGAAAAGGGGCAAGATGCCGATAGCGGCATGCTCGGCGGCGTGGAGTGCTCCTGGAACCTTGAAGTCGGCGATTCCGGCTCTTGCCATCTCTTCTGCAGCCCACTCGTACCACACACTCGTCGTAGTGAGAACTGAGGGAGGAAGGTCGAGATCGACCGTTTCGAGCACCCTGCGCCCCCGGACCTCTTTGCGCTGATAGCCCGTGACCCGACTCGTTACTTTCACTGTTCCGAGGTGGACCGTAGCAAGCCCGATTTGTTGTGTCAGTGAAGTAGACAATACATCAAGCTCAATACTCGACCGGGCCTGGGTCCATGTGTTTCCATCGGCTGGCTCGACGGTGGCCCGTCTGGTGTCGAGGTTGAGTTCGGTCACCGTGAACGTTTGCCCTCGATGAAGGTAAACGGCGCCGGGGTGGACGAGGTTAGGGGCTCGACTGAGCTCTACGGTGCCGATTGGCCCGCCCGTATGGTCGACAATCTTCACCTCTCCTGCGGATGACGAGCGAATGCCGATCTTGGTGAATGGCACGCCTCGTCCGTCCCACACGGCGCGAGGCCGGCCCCTCGGGTCGGGGCGGATGCGAAGCTCATCATCGACAACGAGTCGGTGCACGCTGTTGTCGAGTTCGGGCCAGAGCTTGTCGTCGTCGTGGACGAGGGGCTTCTCGTAGGCCGCGCACGCAAGGTGAGGATCGAGAATGTGAGGGTTGTCGATGTTGACGATGATCGGCTCTGGCGGTCGAGTGAAGAGCTCGGTCGGGTGATGCACAAACCACTGGTCGAGTTGGTCGTTGCCCGCAACCAGCACGGCCAACGAGTCTTGCCCGCCGCGGCCGGCTCGCCCGATCTGTTGCCAGAACGACGCAATCGTGCCGGGAAATCCGCACAGCACGGTTGCGTCGAGCCCGCCAATGTCGACACCGAGTTCGAGTGCGCTGGTGGTGACGACTGCTCGGAGCTTGCCGGTCGAGAGTTCGTCTTCGATCTCTCGTCGCTCGGAAGCGAGATATCCGGATCGGTAGGGGCGAACGGTGGATGCGAGATGGTCGGGGAGGGCGCGCCGTATTCCCGCGGCGACTCGCTCAGTCTGAGATCGGCTTGCGCAGAAGGCAATGACACGTCGTCCCGACTGCACCAATTCGCTCACGACTCTGATGGTCTCGGTGGTAGGCGACTGACGAATTCCCTTCTCGGCGTTGATCAGGGCGGGCCTGACGACGGCGATGGTTCGCTTCGCGCATGGTGATCCATCGATATCGACGAGGGCGACAGATTTGCCGCACAGATCGGTTGCCAACGTGGTCGCTTCGCCGATGGTGGCCGAGCAGAAGATAAACGTTGGATCGCCGCCGTAGAGCTCGCATGCCCGACGAAGGCGTCGCAAGACCTGGCCGACGTTGGAACCGAAAATTCCTCGGAGCACATGGAGTTCGTCGATAACGACATAACGCAGCCGCTTGAGAAACGTGGCCCACTTGGCATGGTTTGGCAGCAGCCCGTGATGCAGCATCTCGGGATTGGTCAGCACGACGTTTGCGTTAGAGCGGGCCCAGGTTCGATCGGGACGCGGCGTGTCGCCGTCGTAAGTGACAGCAACGAGGCGCTTGATGTCGAGGTCGCCGAATGCCCGAAGCTGATCGTGGGCGAGCGCTTTGGTGGGATAGAGGAGAAGCGCGGTGTCCGGCCGAATCCCGTCGACGATCGACTCAGCGATCGGCAGGCGAAAACAAAGTGACTTTCCTGAACCGGTTCCTGTCGAGATGACGACCGACTGTCCGCTCCTGGCCAGATTGATGGCTTCGGCCTGGTGACTCCAGAGGCCCTGGGCAGGAAGGCATTGCTGGATCAAGTCGGGGAAGGGGCGATCGAGGGTCCCGAATGAGGCGACACGCGCCGGTACTTCGCCTAGGTGCGCGAGGGAGTCACCGTGACCGAGAAACGACAGGTCGGCGGCGGAGAACGGTGTTGTGAGCGCTGGGGGAGCGAGAGTCACCACGAAAGTCTAGTCCGAATCGGGCGAACGACTGTTCGTAGGTGAATTCACCTCTTTGGCCAGCGAAGGTCCTTTTGCGCTCATTGCGATTTTGTCACTGCCGATGGATGGGTAATTACCTGGAATCCCTGGGCCCGCTAGTGCAGCGAACCTAGGGTGGTTTCCCGGGATGCAAGATCGCCTAGAAAGTTATTGACTAAGAACGTCGAAGAGAATGTCGTGGCCCGAATATCACCCTCAATCGAAGCATGAACCGGCAACTACCGATCCCTGCAGATAATCGAGAAGCCATTGAGGGCTTTGTCGCGACCCAACTCGCCGGCCTGTTTAGCGACGAGCCAGTCGGCTCGCTTCGCATTGCTGGAGGGCAACGGGCAGCCGACGCCAAGCTTCTTAACTTTGACGTCACTGGCTATGCCGATCGTCGCAGCGAGGTTGCACCACAGAAGAAGCGAGGGTCGTCTGGCCTGTCGCCCTACATCCGGCACGGTCTGCTGGGGCTCCAGCAAGTCTGGGACGCGGTTGAGGGCGGGCCCGATGCCGACGTTGGCGCGTTCCGGGACGAACTGTTGTGGCAAGAATACGCCAGGCATTGGTATGCCAGGCTCGGCCACCTGACCAAGGCGGGGCTGCGAAACGAACTCAAACCAACGGTCGAGGACTTCTCTTGGAACGAGAGCATGGCGTGTCTCGATCTGTCGATCGGTGAGCTCGAGGAAGAGGGCTGGCTCGTCAATCAGGCCAGGCTCTGGCTTGCCTCGCATCTGGCCGTTCGGGAAGGCGCCGACTGGCGCGTCGGCGAAGAATACTTCTTCCGTCATCTGATCGACGGGTCTCGCGCCGCCAACCGGCTTGGGTGGCAGTGGGCGACCGGCATTGGTTCCGCCAGGGTCTACGGCTTCAGCCGCTGGCAGGTCGAGAAGCGGGCCGCCGGGTTATGTGCATCGTGTGATCTTGTGCACTCTTGCCCCATAGAGAATTGGCCAGCCGAGCCGCACCTTGTTGCCGTCGAGAGTCCGGTTGCGTTGACCTCCGATAGCGACGTCAATGCAACCAGAGGGCCTCTTGTCCCGGTGCTGCAGCGCGCCCCCGAGGCCGTGTGGTTGACCGCCGAATCGCTCGGAGCCGCAGATCCTGCCCTCTCGGCCCACCCCGATCTTCCGGCGATCTTCGTCTTCGACGAGCCCTTGCTCGCCGGTCTGCAGCTCAGTGCCAAACGCCTCGTGTTCCTGGCTCGCACGCTCGCAGAGCTTGCGACAACAAGACCAGTTGAGCTTTGGCGGGGTCGGCCTGAGGAGGTCATCAGCGGTCGAGCAGCCGCCGTGACATTCGCTCCGGTGCCCGGCTTCCATCGTCGAGCCGCCAAGGCCGATCTCGCAGGGCTCTACCCCTACCCGTGGTTACGTATTCCAACTAGCGGAACGGTGGCGACGCTTGAGGCATGGAAGCGCCAGTTCAATTCGGAGGGACACCGCGATCTTGCGGTGTCGGTCGACTAGATTTACTTTGATGCCCAGCAACACCCCCTCCTCGTGCGGTGCCGAACGCACTGTCGTTCTTGAGGTGCCAGCGCGGCTCGATCTCGTGACGGTCGTTCGTATGGTGATCGCAACGGCATCGACGTGCGATAACGCCTTAACCGGCGACCGCGTTGATGATCTGCGGTGGGTGGTGTCCGAAGGCGTGACCAATGCGATCGAGGCGAGCCATCTCACATCTGACTCGGGGCGAGTTGTCATCGCGTGCGAGGTGCTTGGCGATGGTGTGGCGCTCGAGGTCAGCGATGATGGCCCTGGCGTGCCCGAAGTGCTCGCGTCACATTCTATGGACGACCAGGAACGTCTCGCCGTCGAAGGTGGGTTCGGTATCCCGCTCATGCGCCACTTGAGCACGGGTCCCGTGAAATTTGACTCCAGTCCGACCGGCACGACTGTCTCCCTCGAACTTCGCCAGTAACCTAGTCGAGTCGGTCGTGCAGCATCGGCTGCCCCCAACCCCCCGTTAGGCCAGAAACAATGTCCGAAGGCTCCCTAGAGGTTCGAAAAGACGCGTGGAGTGGCGGTGACACTCGGCTGGCACGATCGGTTGCTCGTCCCCTTGTCCGATTCCTTGCTCAGGAGGCAGCTTCGGGCATTTTGCTCATTGTCGCAACCGTGGCCGCGCTGATTTGGGTCAATAGTGGCTGGGGCGATTCTTACCATGCGTTCTGGGAGACCGAGCTCGGGGCAACCTTCGGAGACACTGGTCTCTTCATGCATAACGGTCACCCGTTCTCACTCGAGTTCTGGGTGAATGACGCTCTGATGGTGCTGTTCTTCTTCGTGGTTGGTCTTGAGATCAAAACCGAGATGGTCGTCGGTGACCTGCGAGACCCAAAGGCAGCAGCGCTTCCAGCCATTGGCGCCATTGGCGGCATGGTGGTCCCCGCACTCATCTACTTTGCCGTGAGCGGCGGCGGCGATCGTGCCGCCGGCTGGGGCATTCCAATGGCCACCGACATTGCCTTTGCGGTCGGTGTGCTCACGCTCCTCGGACCGAGAGTTCCCCATCGGCTCAAGTTGTTCCTACTCACCCTCGCTATCGCCGATGACATCGGCGCCATTCTGGTAATCGCTGCCTTCTATTCGACCGGGCTCAGCTTTCTGTGGCTTTCCGCGGCGTTTGCGAGCTTCGGATTGATCTTCTTTCTCCAACGAAGCCGGGTCTGGTACCTGCCGGTCTATGTGATTATCGGAGTCTTTAGTTGGTACGCAATGCTGCAATCTGGCGTGCACGCAACGATTGCGGGCGTGATTCTCGGCCTCCTCACCCCGGCGACACCGCTGCTCGGTGAGCGACGATTTGAGGCTGTCGAAGACTTCTTGAGTGGCGACAGCGTGACGCCGGCTGCGGTGAACGACGCCAACTGGAAGTTGCGTGAATCAGTCTCCGTGTGCTCACGCCTACTCCGTTTACTGTCGCCTTGGACCGGATTCATCATCGTGCCGCTCTTCGCCCTGGCCAACGCGGGTGTTGAGATCTCGGGCACTGCCCTTGGGGATGCGGCGACGTCGCCGGTCGCCCTCGGTGTGTTCTTTGGCCTAGTGATTGGAAAGCCGCTCGGCGTGGCGATATTCACACTCGGCGCTACACGGCTCGGCCTCGGAACCTTGCCCCGTGGCGTGACGCCTCGACACATCGTCGGAGGTGGAGCGGTCGCCGGAATTGGCTTCACGGTTGCGCTGTTTGTCGGTGGGCTTGCCTTCTCTGACAATGCTCTGTACGCCGATGAGGCAACGATGGGCATTCTGGCCGCGTCGTTCGTTGCCACCGTTGTTGGCTGGTTGATCCTCCGCGGAGCCCCTGCCGCGTCAGATAATTAAGCGCTGGCGGCAATAGTCCGTATGTGGACGGGCCAAAAGGTGCTTATTTGAAGCAATTTTGGTGGGTGTTGGTAAAACGCCTCGCTTCCTTCCTAGCCTGCCCTGGTGGCCCATCCGCTCGTTATTGTCGAATCCCCAGCCAAAGCTCGAACCATCGCCGGCTATCTCGGCGACGATTACATGGTCGAGTCATCCATCGGACACGTGCGCGATTTGCCGCGCCGGGCCAAGGATGTGCCAGAGGCATATAAAAAAGAGTCATGGGCCAGACTCGGCATTGATGTCGACAATGGGTTCAAGCCCATCTACGTGGTTTCGCCCGAAAAGAAGGATCAGGTCAAGAAGCTTCGGGCTCTCATGAAGGATGCCTCCGAACTCGTACTCGCAACCGATGAGGATCGCGAGGGAGAGGCCATCGCGTGGCACCTGCTTGAGGTGCTGAAGCCGAAGATTCCGGTGAAGCGCATGGTGTTCCACGAGATCACGCCGGAGGCAATCCAGCGGGCAATCAACTCACCTCGAGAACTTGACCGCGATCTCGTGAATGCCCAAGAGGCTCGGCGCCTCCTCGACCGCCTCTACGGCTACGAGGTATCACCGGTTCTCTGGAAGAAGGTGCTCACCGGCTCAAGCGCTGGTCGAGTGCAGAGCGTCGCAACCCGAATCGTCGTCCAACGTGAACGCGAACGCATGGCGTTCCGCTCCGCCAACTACTGGGACTTGTCCGGCCTATTCTCCGCCGGCTCCGAAAAGCCGTTCAAGGCAATGCTCGTTGAACTTGACGGAGCAAGGGTCGCGAGCGGACGTGACTTTGGCCAAGACGGTGTGCTGAATAAAGCCGAAGTGGCCCATCTCGACGAGGCGAGGGCGACCGCGTTGGCCGCCGACCTTCAGGGTCGCACTGCATCAGTCGCCTCTCGTGAAGCAAAGCCATACCGCCGTCGTCCCGCCGCACCTTTTACTACCTCGACGTATCAGCAAGACGCTGGTCGGAAGCTTCGTTTGAGTTCTGCGTCGGCGATGCGCGTCGCCCAGGGCCTCTACGAGCGTGGCTATATCACGTACATGCGAACCGACTCGGTGACTCTGTCGGCTGCTGCGGTTGCGGCCGCTCGAAGCCAAATCGCCGAGCGCTACGGCGCCGAGTTTGTTCCGGCTGAACCTCGGACCTACCAGACGAAGGCCAAGAACGCGCAGGAGGCTCACGAAGCCATCCGCCCCTCTGGCGACACGTTCCGTACTCCCGAAGAAGTAGCGGGCGAACTCAACACACAAGACCGTCAGGTGTACGAGCTCATTTGGCAGCGGACCGTCGCCTCGCAGATGACCGACGCCACCGGTGAAACCGTGACCCTGCGGCTCGCCGCTGAGAGCACAAAAGGCGACCGTGTCGTCTTCTCGACCTCGGGCACCGTCATTGCGCATCAGGGATTCTTGAGCGTCTATCGCGAAAGCGCCGACGAAGACGACAGCGACGACGAGGCGCAAGAACAGTTGCTTCCCGCCCTCAATACTGGCGACACTGCGCTGCTCGAAAGCGCCGAGGCTGCAGGACACGACACGTCCTCGCCTTCTCGCTATACCGAAGCTTCACTGGTCAAGCGACTCGAAGAACTCGGCGTCGGTCGTCCATCGACCTACGCCGCCATCATGGGCACTATCCAGAATCGCGGCTACGTCTGGAAGAAGGGCACGGCGCTCGTCCCTACCTTCTTGGCCTTCGCCGTCATCGCCCTGCTCGAGCAACACTTCCCTGACCTCGTCGACTTCGCGTTTACGGCGAAGATGGAAACCGACCTTGACACCATCGCCGCCGGTGATCGTCAGGCCGAGCCATGGCTGTCCGACTTCTACTTCGGCGAAGCCGACAAGGACGGGCTGAAGGACAAGGTCGACAACCGACTCGGCGATATCGATGCCCGCGCGATCAACTCGATCCCGGTTGGCGTCGATGCCGATGGTGTCGCCGTAATTGCCAGGGTCGGCCGCTACGGGCCATACCTCGAGCGAGGCGAAGACCGAGCGTCCATCCCAGAAGATCTTGCGCCAGACGAGCTCACCATCGAGAAGGCGATTGCCCTCATCGATGCGCCAAAGAGTGATCGCGTCATCGGGGTTCACCCCGAGACCGGCCTAGAGATCATGGTCAAGGCCGGACGATTCGGGACCTACGTGCAAATGGGTGAGCACACCGACGACGGCGAGAAGCCCCGCACCGGGTCGCTCTTCAAGACGATGACCGCTGACGAACTCACACTCGACCAGGCTGTCCAGATCCTGTCGCTGCCACGACTCATCGGTAACGACCCCGAGGACGACAAGCCAATCGAGGCATTCAACGGTCGATTCGGTCCCTACATCAAGAAGGGGACTGATAGTCGCAGCATCGAGAGCGAAGATCAGCTGTTGTCGATCACCCTCACCGAGGCCCTCGCCGTCTTGGCTCAGCCCAAACGTCGTAGAGGCCAAGCTGCAGCCGGCCCAATCAAGGTTGTTGGCATCGATCCCGTCAGCGACAAAGAGATGCAGGTTAAAGACGGACGATTCGGGCCATACGTTACCGATGGAGAGATCAACGCATCGTTGCGTAAGGGCGACAACGTCGACACCATCTCGCCTGAGCGAGCGTCGGAGCTTCTCGCCGAGCGACGCATCAAGCTCGAGCTCGATCCACCGAAGAAGAAAAAGAAAGCCACAAAGAAGAAAGCCACAAAGAAGGCCGGAGCGAAAAAGGCTGGAGCGAAAAAGGCTGGCGCAAAGAAGGCGCCGGCAAAGAAGGCGGCTCCGAAGCTGGCCGCCTCCTCCGGTGGTGACGAGGATCCGTTCTAACCGTGGCGAAGTATCTCGCCTTTGAGGGTGTCGATTGGTCAGGCAAGAGCACCCAAGCTCAGCTTCTCGCCACCCGGCTCGACGCGGTGCTCACTCGCGAACCTGGCGGAACGCCTCTTGGGGCCGAGCTCCGCCAACTCTTGCTCGACAACGGCAGCGCGGCAGTAAATCCGCGAGCTGAAACTCTTCTGATGGCGGCCGACCGGGCGCAGCATCTCGCCGAGGTCGTCGAGCCTGCGCTTGCGGCGGGCCGCCATGTGGTGTCTGACCGTTCCGCCTATTCGTCGCTCGCGTACCAAGGTGGCGGTCGCCAGCTCGGAGTCGACGCGGTCCGTTCAATCAACGATTGGGCGATCGATGGTCGCTGGCCCGACCTCCTTATCTTCCTCGACCTTGATGTTGGCGTTGCCGGCAATCGCACCGAGCGAGAACCCGACCGACTCGAAGCTGAGGGCAGCACGTTCCAGCAAAGAGCTCGCGACACCTATCGGGCCCTCATGGCCGACCAGCCTGAGCGTTGGGTCATCGTGACCGCGAGTGGCTCGGTTGATGAGGTCGCCGCTTCTGTATGGGAGGCCGTCGCATTGCGACTGGACCTCCAATGATCGAGCCCTTCGGTGACGTCATCGGCCAGGATGCCGCTGTTGCTCGCCTGATGAAGGCCGCCGACTCCCCGGTGCACGCCTATCTGTTCCTCGGCCCACGTGGATCAGGCAACGAGGCGGCAGCCCGTGGCTTTGCGGCTCTGCTGCTTTCACACGGCAAAACTGGTGACGCCGCTGATCGAGATCGACGGCTCGCCCTTGCTGGTTCCCATCCAGACCTACAGATATTCGAACCACAAGGCGCTGCCTATCGGGTGGAAGAGGCCGAGGCCATTATCGCTGCAGCCTCAACATCGCCGGTCGAGGGGGCGCGCAAGGTCCTCGTGCTTCGGACAGTAGAGATGCTCGTCGAGGCCACAATCGGAAAGCTCCTCAAAGTCATCGAGGAGCCGCCAGCGACGGTCGTGTTTGTGCTGTTGGCCGAAGAGATTCGCCCCGAGCTAATAACAATCGAAAGCCGCTGCGTAACGGTCGAGTTCTCGCCGGTCTCGGTGCAAAGCATTGTTGACCTGCTGGCCTCGACTGGTGTTGAGCACGGCCGGGCCTTGGCTGCCGCAATGGCATCTGGTGGCGACGTCGCTCGTGCTCGACTGCTCGCGACCGACGACGCACTCGCGATCAGAGCCGAGCTGTGGCAAGACATACCGCACCGTCTGAACGGCACTGGCGCCACTGTGGTTGAGCTTGTGCACCAAATCAGAGACGCAATTGGCGCCGCCCAGGGTCCGCTCGAAGCCAAGCAAGCTGTCGAGCTCGAAGAGCTTGACGAGCGAGCAGAGCGATTGGGAGAGCGAGGGTCTGGCCGGTCTGAACTGATCGCAAGCCACAAACGTGAAGTTCGACGAATGCGCACCGATGAGTTGCGCTTTGGCCTTGCCACGCTTGCCCGGCACTATCGCGATGTGCTCGTTGAGGGTGACGACCCGGTTGCATTCGAAAAACTCGACGCTATTCGTGACGTCACCGAGGCCCTGGTGCGGAACCCAAACGAGCCTCTGCTTCTGCAGTCGTTGTTGTTGCGCCTTGATTCCAGTCGCTAGGCTGTCGGCTCCGCCCGGATAGCTCAGTCGGTAGAGCGATTCACTCGTAATGAATAGGTCCCGAGTTCAATTCTCGGTTCGGGCTCGTGTCCATTCTCCATACAGCGTCAGCGTCGGGGCCACTCGGTGGCTGACCAAGCAACGTTTGTGGCAGATACCGAGCCGTTCATGGCCTCGCTGTACTCCACCGCGATGCGGCTGTCTGGCAATAAGTCCGACGCCGAAGACCTCGTGCAAGAGACCTATCTCCGGGCATTTCGCAGCTACGCGACATTCAAGTCAGGCACGAACTTGCGAGCGTGGCTGTTTCGAATTCTTACGAATGCGCACATCAACCGGTATCGGTCACGTTCGCGACGTCCAGACGAGACCGAACTCAACGACATCGACGACCTCTACCTCTACAAGAAGCTTCACAATCCTTCTGAATTCGGCCGGTCGGCCGAAGACGAGCTCATGGATCTGTTCAGCGACGGCGAAGTAGTTAACGCAGTTGATGCATTGCCAGACACCTATCGAATGGCCGTTTTGCTCGCCGATGTAGAGGGTTTTAGCTACAAAGAGATCGCAGAAATCCTCGATATTCCGATCGGCACGGTGATGAGTAGGCTCCATCGGGGAAGAAAATCGCTCCAACGGTCGTTGTATGAGTTTGCGTCGGCTCGTGGACTGACCGATGCGCCCGCACCGTCCGAGGTAGCAAAATGAGCGATCAACTGGGTTGTGGCGGTGACGTCGACTGCGAGAAAGCACTCGCCGAGCTGTATTCCTACGTCGACGGATGGACCGAGGGTTCCGACAGGGGATCGATTACGCAGCATCTTGAGGCCTGCGCCCCCTGCCTCGACGTGTTCGGCTTCCACGAGAGCCTGCAGCGCCTGATCAGCACCACGTGCCAGAGCGAGCTTCCCGACACGCTGAGAACGCGTGTACTTGAGGCTCTGAAGGCGTGCGAGGCCGAGGCAGACACGTAACGATTATCGGTAATCGTGACGTCGGTTCGGTGAAAGGCATTTCTGGGCCTACACTCGCCTTCATGCTTTTGGCCGTTGTTTGGCATTATTGGATCGGGTTTATTCTCGCTGCGAGTTCATTTTTTCTCGTAGTTGCAGTCATTGCCGGGTACTTCATCAAGGTGAAGAACCCCGGGTACCCAAAGAAGCAGTAGTGGCCGACACCGTCGATTGGGACCTCGCTCGCAAGGTCGCCAGTCGAATGGCGGCAAACAAGCCGTATGCCACCGCGTCCACATGGGGTTCGCTTGAAGACGACTTTCTCGAGCTGACGCCGATTGCCGAAGAACTCGTCGCTGCGGAGACTGGGCTGCGATCGCTCTCAGGGACAGCCCGTGCGAAGGCAACCGACCGAGCCGGATGGGTCGACGCCAATCTGTCGAGTTTTGATCGACTCTTGCGACCACTGCTCGAGAGCTTCGGCGATGACGATGAAGAATCAGGCTGGATCGGGCGTCTCCTCGAGCCCGTCTCCGACTTGGCCGGTCCGAAGGTGGCTGGCGCCGAGGTCGGCGCACTGCTCGGATGGATGTCTGGCCGTGTCCTTGGCCAATACGATCTCTTAGTTATTGAAGACGAGCGACCCGAAGACCAAGACTGGGTCTACTACGTGGGTCCAAACATCATTGGGCTGGAGGAGCGGTACGGCTTCTCGCCTCGCGAGTTTCGTCTCTGGATCGCCGTGCATGAGTGCACCCATCGGGCTCAGTTCACCGGCGTCCCTTGGTTGCGGCCCTACTTCCTGTCGCTGGTCAACGAACTTCTCGATGCCGTCGACCCTGACCCCAAACGGATCACCGAGACGATCAAGAACCTCGTCGAGCAACGCCGATCGGGAGATGCTGACCGGCCGACGCTCAAAGACGGCGGCCTCGGAGCGCTATTTGCAACCCCCGACCAAAAGGCGACGCTCGACAAGATGACCGGGCTTATGAGCCTTCTCGAAGGTCATGGCGATATCACGATGGACCGAGCAGCGACTCATCTGATTCCAAGCCAGGCCCGTTTTTCGCGCATCATGTCGGCTCGCCGGAAGAACCCGAATGGGCTGGCCAAGGTGGTCCAGCGGTTGACCGGTATGGAAGCCAAGATGGCTCAGTACGAAGAGGGCGAGAAATTTGTCGAGGCCGTGGAAGCAGCGGGAGGTCGAGAACTCTTCGACCTCGTATGGTCGGGACCAGAGGCGCTGCCATCAATCGACGAGATCCGCCAGCCCGAGCTGTGGATCGCTCGCAACAGCTAGTCGGCGAACTCCTCGGCCGGTGCACGTTCCCGCCGGCTGGAGCTGACGCGACGTGTGCGGTCTCTGGCGGTGCTGACTCGCTTGCGCTTCTTGCCCTGTCGTGTGCTGCCGACCTCGTGGTGACAGCTGTCCACGTTGACCATGGGTTGCGGTCAGGCTCGGCGGCTGAGGCCGATGTGGTTGCCGATGCCGCCCACCGGTTTGGGGCTTCTTTCCGCTCGGAGACCGTGATTGTTGCTGCCGGTTCTGACCTCGAGGCACGAGCGAGGTCGGCCAGACGGGCCGTGCTCGGTGACCGCGCGATGACAGGTCACACACTGGACGACCAGGCTGAGACCGTACTTATCAACCTCATGAGAGGTGCCGGGTCGCAGGGTCTGGCGGCTATGCGGCCTGGGTTTCGTCATCCGATTCTTGGTTTACGACGGTCCGAGACAGTCGACCTTTGTTTGGCACTCGGTCTTGATCCGGTAGTCGACCCCTCCAACACCGATACTCGGTTTGTGCGCAATCGGATTCGGCACGAGCTGCTGCCCCTGATGAACGAGATCGCCAGCCGCGACACCGCGCCGTTGCTCGCTCGTTCAAGCGACCATCTCCGCTCGCATAGCGACTTTGTGGTCGAGACCGCGACGGAAATTGATGCCACCGACTGCGCGAGTTTGAGGGCGATGCCCCCTCCGCTGGCCCGCGAAGCGCTCCGGCAGTGGCTTTCGGTGGATAGCTACGCCCCGAGTAGCGCCGACCTCGACCGTGTCTGGCTTGTCGTCCAACATGAGGCCGTTGCGTGCGAGGTCGCCGGGGGCCGAAGGGTGTCTCGCAGCCAGGGTGTGCTGGCGGTCAACTAGGGCCCAGTCCGGTAGTTGCGCGGTTGCAGGAAAATGTCTGGCCGACTGCTAGTGATCAGACGCTACGCTCTGAGGTCTTATGCTCCCGCTCGGGAAGCAGATCTGTCCGAGGCAATCACACGTTGGTTATCTCAAGGATGCAGTGGAAGGACGTATTGGAATGGCCAAAGGGAAGTGGGCACAGGGGATCGAACCCCGTCATTTCCGTTGGATCATTGCGGGCAAGCTGGCGATTTGCGAGCGGCCAGGCGGCTACGGCGGAAACCATCGTCGAGTCAGGCGCCAAGAAGAGATCATTTGGATTCGAGAGAATCGGTTCTCATTCGTGGTCTCGTTGATTCCGTCAGATCACAATCTTCACAGCTACGACGAGTTGGGTATGCCGTGGAAACACTGGCCGTTCTCGCCGTCGATCGACACCGATATCGCCCTGACCCAGATCTATACCGAGCTCGGCCGCTTGCTTGGCGAAGGTCGCACTCTGCTGCTCCACCTCGATGAGGTAAATGACCGTCTGGCGGGGCTAATGGGTGGCTACTTGCGCTGGTCTGGCATGGTCAAGAACGCGACAGAGACGATCATGATTACCGAGCGTCTCCTCGAACGTCAGCTTGGGCCTACCGGCCGCGGGCTCATCTCTGTTGCCGAAGAGATCGCGCTCAATCCGATCACTCTTCCGGCAACGCCACCGGCTGTCGAAGAAATCAGCGAAGAAATCGGCGAAGAGCCCGATCAGGTCGCCCAGTAACCGTCCCCAACATCTGAGAACCATGTCTGACACGACGAACCCGCTCGAAATTCCGTATCGGTTTTCGCCGACTGCGACTACACGAGATCTGCGCGATGCCTACCCCGAGCTGGAGCCGGGCACAGAGACCGGGAAGCAGGTCACGATCGCTGGACGCCTGATGCTGCGGCGAGTTCAGGGAAAGCTAGCGTTTGGCACACTGCAAGATTCGACTGGCCGTATTCAGCTCTTTGCGCCAGGCAAGGTCACGCCATCGTTCGCAGAGTATTGCTCGCTTTCGCTAGGCGACTGGATCGGGGTCACCGGCGAAGTCATGGCGACCAAGCGAGGCGAGTTGTCCGTCAAGGTCGAAGACTGGGTCCTGCTGGCCGAGGCCAAGCGACCGTTTCCTGACAAGTTCCACGGTATTGCCGACCAAGACATGCGCTATCGCCAGCGCTACGTCGATCTTTGGGTCACCGAAAATAGCCGTGAGAACTTTGTCATGCGGTCAAAGATGATCTCGCTCACTCGCCGGTGGCTCGAAGACCGAAACTTCATGGAGGTCGAGACACCGATCTTGCACCCCATCCCCGGTGGGGCAACGGCCGAACCATTCACTACCCACCACAACGCGCTCGACTCTGAGTTGTACCTTCGCATTGCCCCCGAGCTGTATCTGAAGCGCCTCGTCGCTGGCGGGTTTGAACGGGTATTCGAGATCGGCAGGGTCTTCCGCAATGAGGGCATGAGCACGAGGCATAACCCCGAGTTCACCATGCTTGAGCTCTATCAGGCCTACGCCGACTACAACGACATCATGGAGCTCGTTGAGCAGTTGGTGGAGTACCTGGCGCTCGAACTGGTCGGCACAACTGAGGTCACCTTCGGCGACCGTTCGCTCAACCTCAAGGCGCCCTGGCGTCGGGCAACCATGATGGAGCTGATCGAAGAAGTCACTGGCGAGAAGCTCAGCCTTGATGACGACGTTGAGTCGCTGCGTGAGGTCGCTCGTAGGCATCATGTCGAGGTCAAGGACTCATATGGTCCGGGCAAGCTCATCCTGGAGATCTACGACAAGACCACTGAGCACACGCTTTGGGAGCCGACCTTTGTGATCGACTACCCAACCGAGGTGTCACCACTGTCTCGAGCTCATCGGGACAACCCGGAACTCACCCAACGATTTGAAGCCATCGTGGCTGGGCGCGAGCTTTGCAACGCCTTCTCCGAGCTCACCGACCCGGTCGACCAGCGCACACGTATGGAAGCGCAAGTCGTGCTGAAGGATGCAGGCGATGCCGAAGCAATGGTCGTCGATGAGGACTACCTCCGAGCGCTCGAATACGGCCTGCCGCCAACTGGCGGGCTCGGCGTAGGTATCGATCGGCTGATCATGTTGCTTACTGGCGTGACCACCATCCGCGACGTGGTGCTCTTCCCCACCCTCCGCCCCGAGGCCTAAACCTTTTCGCGTACAGATCGCCGGCCTTCGGGCTTTCGGAGCCGCTGCTCCCACAAGTGTCTTGTGGAACCGAGCAAATGTGGAAGATCCGAGGTCAGCGGTTGAAGCCGCAGCGCGATTGAACAAGGGTGTCGTCCGGCAGCGTGATGCAGAATGGAAAGGAAGCTTGACATGTTGGAAAGCAAGCTTTACATTCAATACATGAGCATCCGTGGCAACCTGACTGACATGAGCACGCGAGATCGAGCGGCTTGGGGGCCGTACTGGAAGGCAGTGGTGGCATTCACGGTCACCTATCAGGCTGGGCTGTTCCTGGCCCTGTGGCTGGTGCCTGACGAGAACCCGAGCCTGTTTCAGAGATTGTTGATGCTGATCCCGGTGCTGCCGTTTCTAGCCTTCGTCCGGGCGTACCTAAAGTTCCTTAGTCGGTTGGACGAGTATGGGCAGCTCGTGCAATTCAAGGGGCTGTCGGCCGGTTTCGGCGTCGCGATCGTGGTCGCCATGGTGGTCGGGTTCGTCGGCCTTCCTGGCGACGCGACCCTTTTCAACAAGCTTGCGCCGTGGATCGTGCTTGCTTCGGGGATGCTGGCGTGGGCCGTGTCGCTTGGTGTGCAGTTCAGCCGGAACTCATGAAGAACAGGCTGAAGGCACTGCGAGTCGAGCAGGGTTGGAGCCAGGCACAGCTGGCTGACCAACTGGACGTGAGCCGGCAGACGATCAATGCGCTCGAACGTGAGCGTTACGACCCGAGTCTCACGCTGGCGTTCAAAATCGGCTCACTGTTCAGTGAGTCAGTCGAGTCCATATTCACCCCCGACTAGCCTGAACCGTACGCGGGTTGCGTCCCAGTAGAGGGACGCAACCCGCGTACGGTTCGCGAATGAGGCGAGGGGCTAGTCGATGCCGTGGTCGACGGCGTAGCGGATCAGTTCCTGCCTGCGATTCAGGTGGAGCTTGCCGAGAATGTTGCGGACGTGGTTCTCTACTGTCTTCGGCGAGATGAACAGCTCCTCACCGATTTCCTTGTAGGTGTGACCGCGGGCCACGTATTGGAGTACCTCACGCTCACGTTCTGAAAGCGGCTTCGTGCCGTCGCTCTCCTTCGTGATCTTGCGAAACTCGCCGAGTAAGAGGCTCGCCAGAGCAGGAGAGAACACCGGCTCGCCTTGCGCTGCTTTCCAAAGAGCGGTCCGTAGCTCATCTGGCGGCGTCGACTTCACGAGATAGCCGTTCGCCCCAGCGGCGACAGCTTCGAGGAGATCTCGCTCGGCTTCGGACACAGTAAGCATGACGATATTGGTTGTTGCCCCGCACTCTTTGGCCACCTTGATGCCGCCACCGTTTGGCATATTCAGATCGCAGACGACGAGATCGGGCTTGTGTTTTTTGATCGCCGCGATTGCCTCCGTAGCGTCGGCTGCCTCGCCAACCACCACGAAATTCTCGCCGAGATCGGCTCGTACCCCCGACCGCCAGATTGGGTGGTCATCGGCGAGCACTACCGTCACGTGACTCTTGAAACTCATCAGGCCCACATCCTTATTTCGGTGCCACTTCCCGGTCGCCCGTCGATTTCGACGCGACCGCCTGCTTCGACCACACGGCCGGTTATTGAGCGCTCTATACCTTCGCCCATCGTTACTAGTGCTGGGTCAAACCCAGCTCCGTCGTCCTTGACCGAGACGAATACGGTGTCGCCATCGGGTTCGGCATAGACCGTCACCTTGGACGCACCGCCGTGCTTGGAGGCGTTCGTTAGTGCCTCGCCGGTCGCTCCAGAGAGGGCATGAATCTGGGTTCCGGAACCGGCGGGTAGATCGGGAGCGCAGATGACCGATACTCGCAGTCCGTAACGTTGCTCGGCCCGACTTGAGACGGCTCGAAGCGCAGACCCAAGATCGGTCGCAGGAGGGCGATTGCCGAAAAGATACTCACGAAGCTCGGACTCTTGGGACCGGGCGAGCGAGACAAGGTCGCGATCGTCGCTGCGTCGCTGAATGACTGCGAGCGTCTGCAGCACGCCGTCGTGCAAAGTGCGCGCCACTTCCTCCCTTGCTCGAAAGGTCGAGATCTCTCGATCGGCCTCGGCCAGGCGGTCAATGAAATACCCGGCTGACCAGCCGGCCAGACCGAGCAACGCGACCGTGGCGACCCGGCTAAGTGAACCCCACCCATCGGGCCCAAACAGGAGCCAACCGACGTACCGGCTGATACCGATACCGAGGCCCGTCATGACGGCGGCCCTGGTGCCGCCAGCGACAGCAACGGCGAAGACGACGGCAACCATCCAGATGGACGGCAGCGACTGGCTGTGTGCCTCAGATCCGTAGACCCAGACGTCAGCGAATGACAGGATCGAGGCAAGGCCAATCTCGGTGAAGAGCACGGTGGGGCGCATGACGAGGTCGGCATCGCGGTTGTAGAGGACCGTGACGAAACCTGAGTATGCAACAACCACAGTCAGCAGCAGAATCCCGATTACAGGATGAGCGACGGCCAGCTTGCCAGCGAGCCTGTTTCGATCCCAGATTTCATAGATGAATATGCCAAGCGCCCATATCGCCACGAGCCACCGGAAGGTCATGATGCCTCGGCTGAGACTGACACGGGTTGGGCGCGAGAGACGCGAAGGGTCGAGGTGCCCCAGAAGATGAGATGGTGCCTCGGCGCCCATACCGTTCATATCGGCCAGTGTCGCACGGCGATGAGCCGATGCTGGGGAACCAGCGGCGGCTAAGGGAGCGCAGGGCTGGCGATAGAAAGAGCGCTCTCGAGGAGATGGTCGGCGGCGCCTGCGAGAGCGATGGCCGCCTCGTTGCCAGACACCTTCGCCAATTCTGCCTTTGCTTCTTCAATGAATCGGGTGGCGGTTTCGAGCGCTCGGTCGACGCCGGGGCCCTGACGAACGATGTCGATCGCTTCGTGACGGTTCTCGAGTGTGAGCCGCTCGTCGAGCATCGTCTTGAGGCGACCGCTCTCTGGCCACTCGAGCGTGTAAATGACCGGGAGGCTGTAGACACCCTCGATCATGTCGTTGCCCGCCGGTTTGCCGAGCTGTTCGTCGGTGGCGACTATGTCGAGCACGTCGTCGATTACTTGGAACGCCATGCCATAGAGGCGGCCAAACTCGGTGAGATGGTCGATCGCTTCTCGTGATTGGCCAGAAACGATGCCGCCGATCCGGCACGCGGCGGCGTAGAGCGACGCAGTCTTACCCGCAATAGACGGGTAGTACTGGGCTTCGGTGCGACTGGTGTCGTACATGGTTTGCAACTCACCAACCTGGCCACGACACAGCTCAGCGATAGTCGCCGCCAACAAGCCGGCCACTTCAACCCCAAGGCTGGCGGCTATCTCTGATGCCTTTGCGAGCAAGAAGTCGCCAGAAAGTATGGCGCGCAGGTTGCCCCAGCGAGCATTGACGCTGACAACCTGTCGCCGCATCTCGGCCTCGTCCATGACGTCGTCGTGGTACAACGAGCCGATATGAACGAGCTCGACAGCGACCCCACCCCGGATGACATCGAGTGAGACTTGCTCGCCGTCTGGCAGGGAGCACGCGGCGCTTGCGACGGCAAACAGCGGCCGAAGTCGCTTGCCGCCCGCTTTGATGAGGTGTGACGAAATTTCCGTCAAATACTCGTCGCCGCTAATCGCCACGACGTCTAATAAGGTGCGCTCAACCCGGTCTTTATCGACCGCGGCTGTCGGCAAGAGGGCCAGAGGATTAACAGTCACTCTTAAAACCTAGGCCACCCTGAGCGCTGAGACTCAACCAACCACTACGTCGCGTGAGAAATCTCGTGTTTTCTTGCCTTTTTGGGAAGAAACGCTCCCAAAACTGGTTGAACCGCTCACGCAGGCCTTGCAGGCGCCGACCTTGAAGGTACCGGTGCCGATACACTGGCCAGCGACCGTACCCTCTGGGAGGACGTCAATGTTCGAACGCTTTACCGACCGAGCCCGCCGAGTTGTGGTGCTTGCTCAAGAAGAAGCCCGCCTACTTAATCACAACTACATCGGCACCGAGCACATCCTGCTCGGACTTATCCACGAGGGTGAGGGTGTCGCCGCGAAAGCGCTTGAGTCACTCTCGATCTCATTGGAAGCCGTCCGTAGCCAGGTTGAAGAGATCATTGGTCAGGGTGGCTCGTCGCCATCGGGCCACATTCCCTTCACTCCACGAGCAAAGAAAGTTCTCGAGCTATCGCTTCGAGAGGCACTGCAGCTCGGACACAACTACATCGGCACCGAGCACATCCTGCTTGGGCTGATTCGCGAAGGCGAAGGCGTCGCCGCCCAGGTGCTCGTCAAGCTTGGCGCCGATCTGTCTCGAGTCCGCCAACAGGTCATCCAGCTGCTTTCCGGCTACTCCGGCCCCGCAGGTTCGGGTTCCGGACCCTCCGGCGAAGGCGGCGGCAAAGCCAGCAGCACATCAGGTGGCAGCGGCCAAGAAGCGCCATCTGGTTCACTGATTCTCGATCAGTTCGGTCGCAACATGACCCAGCTCGCACGCGACAAGAAACTCGACCCGGTCATTGGCCGCGAGCGAGAGGCCGAGCGCGTCATGCAGGTGTTGTCGCGGCGAACCAAGAACAATCCTGTCCTCATTGGCGAGCCTGGTGTTGGCAAAACTGCCATTGTCGAGGGTCTCGCCGAGCGCATTGCCAACGACGACGTGCCAGACACACTGCGTGGCAAGCAGCTCTACACGCTTGACCTCGGCGCCCTCGTTGCGGGTAGCCGTTATCGCGGCGATTTCGAAGAGCGCCTCAAGAAGGTGCTGAAGGAAATCAAGACCCGCGGCGACATCGTTCTCTTCATCGACGAGATCCACACCCTTGTTGGTGCCGGTGCCGCCGAAGGCGCAATCGACGCAGCCAGTATCCTGAAGCCAATGCTGGCCCGTGGCGAACTCCAGACCATTGGTGCCACCACGATCGACGAGTATCGCAAGCACCTCGAGAAAGATGCTGCGCTCGAGCGCCGCTTCCAGCCGGTCAAGGTCGAAGAGCCAACCGTCGAGCACACCATCGAAATTCTTAAGGGACTCCGTGATCGTTACGAGAGCCACCACCGGGTAACCATCACCGACCAGGCACTCGTGGCGGCGGCCAATATGGCCGATCGTTACATCGCCGATCGATTTTTGCCCGACAAGGCTATTGACCTCATTGACGAGGCAGGTTCGCGACTTCGTATTAAGCGCATGTCAACACCACCTGCGTTCAAAGAGCTCGAGTCTGAACTGGCCGAAGTCGTTCGCCGCAAGAAGGAAGCCGTTGAAGGTCAGCAGTTTGAAGAAGCTGGCTCCCTTCGCGACGCCGAAAAAGAACTGTTGGCGAAGAAGGCCGAGATGGAAGTCGAAATCAAGGCTTCTGGCGTCGACCTCTTTGACGAGGTCAACGAAGAGTCCATCGCCGAGGTGCTCTCGATCTGGACTGGTATTCCCGTCTACAAGCTCACTGAGCAAGAGACCGAGAAGCTGCTTCGTATGGAGGATGAGCTCCATCGTCGGGTCATCGGCCAAGAGGCAGCCGTCAGGGCCGTCTCTCAGTCGATTAGGCGTACCCGTGCTGGCCTGAAAGATCCAAAGCGGCCGTCTGGTTCGTTCATCTTCCTCGGCCCGACTGGCGTTGGTAAGAGCGAGCTCGCGAAGACCCTGGCCGAATTCCTCTTCGGTGACGACAACTCGCTGATCACGCTCGACATGAGCGAGTATCAGGAGAAGCACACTGTGAGCCGCCTCGTCGGTGCGCCCCCCGGCTATGTCGGTTTCGAAGACGGTGGCCAGCTCACCGAAGCCGTTCGGCGTAAGCCGTTCTCCGTCGTGCTTTTCGACGAGATTGAGAAAGCTCACCCCGACGTCTTCAACTCATTGCTGCAGATCCTTGAAGAAGGGCGCCTGACCGACTCACAGGGTCGTTCGGTCGACTTCCGAAACACCGTCATCATCATGACGTCGAACCTCGGAACCCAAGACCTCCGCAAAGCAACGCTTGGTTTCTCGCAAAACGACGAAGCCGTGAGCTACGAACGGATGAAGGAAAAGGTCGACGACGCCCTCAAGGCTCATTTCCGACCTGAGTTCCTCAACCGAATCGACGAGACGATCGTCTTCCACGAGCTCAGCCTCGCTGAAGTCACCCAGATCGTCGACCTGTTGATCGCCCGTACTACTGATCAGCTCGAGGGTCAGGGCATTGGCCTTGAGCTCACTGAGCCAGCTAAGCATTTCCTTGCTTCTAAGGGTTATGACCCGACCATGGGTGCTCGCCCATTACGACGTGCCATCCAACGCATGATCGAAGACACCCTGTCAGAGAAGCTGCTCTACAAAGAGTTCAGGGCTGGCCAAATCATCGTGGTCGACGTTGTCGCCAATGAAGACGGCGTAGACGAGCTCCAGTTCAATGCGCACGAGGGCTTCCAGCCTCCCTCGACACCTGAGCTTGCCGAGACCGGCGACTAGATTTCATACGTCTTGATGAAGAAGGTCCGCTTCGTGCGGGCCTTCTTCGCGTCTTGGGTGTGGCCCGTCATCGTGTGCTGGCGCTGAGGACACTATGGTTGCCCCCGTGCCAATCGCTACCGCTCGAGCCTCTTGGCCCGGGACTCGTCAGATCCTCCAAAGGGAGCACCCCGTCGGCCAACGCCGCTGGCTTCGTCGATGGCCACAGCTCGCGCTCTTTGTGGTGTGCGCCTGGTTTATATCGGCGTGCCAAACCGACGCTGACCTGACTGTTATTGTCGAAAACGACGGTTCTGGCATGGTCGAGTTCGACGTCGCCCTCGACGCCGACGCGGCTGACGACATTGTCGATCTCAGCACGTCAGGTCTCCCGCTCTCTGACTTGGCGCAGGCTGGTTGGACCATCGATCCTCCTGCGGTCGGCGACGACGCCGCGACCAGGTTTGGCGTATCGAAGGCGTTCGGCACACCCAAGCAGTTCGCCGAAATAATGCAAGAGCTCGATGGCGGATCTGGAGTATTCACCGACTTCGAGATTGTCAGGAGCGCCGGCTTCGCGACGGTCGACTATCAACTGAACGGGACCGTGTCGCCGCAGAGCTTCAATGCGTTCGGTGATGAGTCATTGGCTGCGACGCTCGGCCGGTCGATTGAGTCGATTACCGATCACTACGGCGCAACGCCGGCTGACGTGTCGATCACCGTGACGGCCTATGTCCCGGGCGAGGTGAGTGCAGAAGACTCAACGGGCGATAGGACCGACACGGAGCGAGGCTCCGCGCTGGTGTGGTCGACCGACCTTGGCGCGGCGGCGCCAACCGACATCGCCATTGCGTCCACTACGACCGAGGTCATCGCCTTGGTCTGGCGCGGTGTCGCCATCGTGACTGGTGTTCTCGCTGTGCTGGTGGCGTTCGGCCATCTCTTGAGAATCCTGCGACCTGAACTACGGCGGCGAAAGAAGCAGCAGCAGAAGCAGAAGCAGAACCAGTCGAAGAAGGTCACCGCAACTGCGAAACGGACGGCCGCAGAGCTCACTGAGATGAACGCGGCACGATCTGACACGCCTCAGTCAAAGACGGGCGAGAATGGTGATTCGTCTCCTCTAGTCATTGCGCTCGACGGTATGGGTGTGTTGTACCGCGAAGGGAACGACACCACCAATCTTCTGATCCCCTTTGTCCGCGAAATGGGATCGCTGGCGTCTGAGCAAGACATCATCCGGGGCTCCCGATTGTTGAGTCTCGGCCGATTGACGCCCGCTGACTTCTGGAAGGGAATTGGCCTTAGTGGCGACCCGAACGAGCTGGATGCTGCGTACCTGTCGCTCCACCAGTTGACGCCAGGCGTAGTGTCCTGGTTACGGGCGTCGCGAGCAAAGGGAACTCGGGTTGCCGTCATTACTAACGACTCAAGTGTGTGGGCCAACAAGCTGAGGAAACGCCATAGTCTCAACGGCCTCATAAGCCCGTGGATTGTGAGTGGTTCGGTTGGCGTGCGAAAGCCAGACCGTCCGCTATTCGAGGTGTTGCGTCGCGTGACAGAAACGCCGGCAGATCGAATTCTTGTGGTTGACGACGAGCTTGACAACCTTGATGCCGCCGCGTCGTATGGCTTCCAGACCGCGTGGTTTGCACCCGACGCCGATGCGAACGACTCTCGTGGCCATCAGATTCTGCGGAGCTTCAAAGTTCCTGCGGCGTAAACCGACCTGCCAGGACCGTGGTTCAATGGCCTCATGATCGAGCCTATTTCTGAGACGATGACCGCCGTTCTGCTGAATCGCCATGGCGGCCCGGATGCGCTTGAATTCCGCACCGACGTTGCCGTGCCGAAGCCGGGCCAAGACGAGGTTCTGATTCGGGTCGCAGCGGCTGGGGTGAACAACACCGATATCAATACTCGCGTTGGTTGGTATGCCAAGTCGGTCACTGGGGCGACGGATGCAAGCAAGGCCGTCGATAAAGGCGTCGCGGGCGGTTGGGCTGGTGAGGCGCTCGGCTTTCCCCGGATACAGGGTGCCGACGCGTGTGGCCACGTCGTTGCGGTTGGCGCGAGCGTCGACCCTTCACGCCTGGGGGAGCGTGTCATCGTGGCCACGATGCAGCCGTCTGAGAATGGACCGTTCCTGACCGAAACGCTTGGCTCCGAGATGGATGGTGCATTCGCTGAGTATCTTGTGGCTCGCTCATCTCAGAGCTTTGCGGTGGATTGCGATTGGACCGATGTTGAGCTTGCGTCGATCCCTTGTGCGTACTCGACAGCCGAGAACATGCTGCATCGAGCCAATGTGCACGCAGGCGAGCGCGTCCTCATCACTGGTGCGTCTGGCGGCGTCGGCTCGGCCGCGGTGCAGCTTGCAAAGCGGCGTGGAGCGACGGTCGTCGGTGTCGCAGGCAGCGAGAAGGCTGACGGTGTTCGCGAACTCGGCGCCGACGAAGCGGTTGATAGAGGCCAGTCCGTTCTTGAAGCTCTCGGGACTGAGTCAATCGACGTCGTCGTCGATTTGGTTGCCGGCCCGCAGTGGGGCGATCTGCTCGAGGTGCTCAAAAGAGGCGGCCGATACGTCGCGTCTGGTGCGATCGCAGGGCCAATTGTCGAGCTCGATGTACGCACGCTCTACTTGAAGGATCTGACGCTTCTCGGCGCCACTTTTCAGGAGCCTCGGGTCTTCGAGAACTTGGTTGGTTATATCGAGCGAGGGGAGATCCGGCCATCGGTGTTCGCGGTGTATCCACTGGCCGCGATCGCACAGGCGCAGGAGGACTTCATGGCCAAAGGTTTCATCGGCAAACTCGTCCTGACAATCCCTTAGCGAACGGAAGCTGTGCGGCCCGACGAAGTCGGGCCTGTCACACCCCCTGCGTAGTGTCACTCCATGAGCAAACGACGTCGGGTATATCGCTGTGCAGAGTGTCAGGCTGAGTTTCCGGCATGGACGGGGCGCTGCGCGGGTTGTGGTGGCTGGGCCACGGTCGGTGAGTCGGCTGGTGTGGCCGCCGAGGTGACTGTCTCGGCCTTGCGACCGCTGGCTTCGTACGCTGGCGAATCGGCAATGCCGCTGCCGACCGGCTTCGCCGAGGTAGACCGTGTGCTCGGTGGTGGGCTTGTGCCCGGTGCCGTCACGCTCTTGCATGGCGAACCGGGCGTCGGCAAATCAACCCTCACCCTGCAAATCGCAGCCCACGTTGCGTCATCTGGCGCATCTGTCGTGCTGGTCTCGGGTGAGGAGGCGCCGGGCCAAATCGCAGCTCGCGCCGCCAGGATCGGACCAGTCCCCACGAGCCTCACCGTGCTCGATGAGGTCTCGGTCGAAGCGGTTGTCGCGTCGATCCAAGGCGACCGTCCCCAGCTCATGATCATCGATTCGATTCAGACGCTCACCACGGCTGACCTCGACTCGGCTGCTGGTTCAACGGCGCAAGTGCGCGAATGCGCGCATCGGCTAACCGAGGCCGCCAAACGGGCGCAAGTCTCGCTCATTTTGATTGGGCACGTCACGAAAGACGGTGGACTCGCAGGGCCACGACTCCTCGAACACGTCGTCGATACCGTGTTGTCGTTTAGCGGCGACCGAGACGGTGAGTTGCGGTTCCTCCGGGCGATCAAGCATCGGTATGGGGCGACCAGCGAGGTCGGCCTCTTTGAGATGACGGTCGAGGGTTTACAAGCAGTCGCCGACGCATCGCGCCGGTTTCTGGCCGATCGGCTTGCGGGTGTGCCGGGATCGGCCGTTGTTCCCTCGCTCGATGGGCATCGGCCGGTGCTCATCGAGATCCAGGCTCTCGTTGCCGGTGGATCGGGGCCAGGCGTGTACTCCACCGCCCAGGGTGTGACGAGCAGTCGCCTCAAACTGGTGCTTGCAGTGCTCGAACGGCGGATCGGCTTCAAGATGGCCGGCTCCGACGTGTTCTGTTCGGCCGCTGGTGGGGCCACGGTCGACGACCCCGGTGCCGACCTCGGTATCGCCCTTGCCATTATCTCAAGCAGAAGTGGGGTGCCGCTCCGGCCCGACCTCGTGGTGGTGGGAGAGATCGGACTTGGGGGCGAGGTCCGCCGGGCGGCTCAGCTCGAGCGGCGTATGCACGAGGCCTACCGACTCGGATTCCGCCAGGCCATCGTGCCAGCCTCGGCTCCGTCGGGGCCGACAGGCCTTCACCTCCTGCGGGTCGAAACGCTCCTCGATGCGCTCAACCTGACCGACATGCTTGCGGCAGCTTGAATCTGGGTCCCGATCGCGTTCTTCCGCTTCGCCGATCTGGACTACTATGCACCGATGGAACAGCCCCCCGACTCCGGCGTAGTGCGCGCGCTCAGCCAAGTTGCGCCTGGATCGCCGCTTCGCGACGGCCTCGACCGTGTCCTGCAATCGGGACGTGGTGGACTGATTGTTATTGGCGATGGTGCCGACGTTCTCAACATTTGTTCTGGTGGGTTCCTGCTGGATGCGGCGTTTACACCCCAGCGACTCTCAGAGCTGGCCAAGATGGATGGGGCCATCATCCTCGCCGAAGACGCGAGCCGAATTGCCCGAGCCAATGTGCACTTGGTCCCAAATCCCAACGTGCCCACGGTCGAGACCGGCACCAGGCACCGGACCGCCGAGCGCGTCGCTCGGTCGCTTGGCGTTACCGTCATCGCCGTTTCGGAGTCACGTAAAGAGATCCAGATTTATCAGGGCGACCAGCGATACCCGCTGCCTCCGCTCGGCCGCCTCCTTGATCGATCTAACCAGGCTCTACAGACGCTCGAGCGTTACCGGGTGCGGCTCGGAACTGTCTCGAAAAATCTCACTGCCCTCGAGGTCGAAGACCTGGTCACCCTGCGCGATGTCATCGAGATGCTGCAGCGGACCGAAATGGTCATGCGCATTGCCGCTGAGGTTGAACAGAACCTCATCGAGCTTGGTTCAGATGGTGGCCTTGTTCGACTCCAGCTCGACGAGCTCATGGGTGGGGTGGCCGACGACCGTCGCCTCCTGATCCGCGACTACTTCCATGAAGATGCCTCCTTCCATATCGAAGAGGCGATGGAAGCGTTGGCAACCCTCGACGATGAGGAGCTCTTCGATGAGGCCCAGCTCGCCAAGGCACTGCATCTAGGCGAATCTGAGGCTGATCTCGATGAACATTTGGCCGCCAGGGGCTACCGCCTGCTCTCGAAGCTGCCGCGCCTCTCTGCGACCATTGTCGACAGCATCGTTGATGAGTTTGGGAGCCTCCAAGAAACCCTGAAGGCGACCAACGCTGAACTCGAGGCCGTGAGGGCGGTGCCGTCGATGCAAGTCCAGGCGATAAAGACCGGCATCGCACGTATGGCCGAAACGTCAATCTTGGAGCGCTACGGACGCGAGTAGCCGCCTCCACTTCAACCCCAGGAAGGCCAGATGCGAGCCTCACTTGCTTCAGGAACGTTAGTCGAACTCGTGCGCACACCCGGCGCATCGAGAGGGCTCGTCATTGCCCCCGATATCGGAGGTCTTCGACCACTGTTTGACGAGATGAGTGCTTCTCTTGCGGCTCAAACGGGCCGAAACGTTGTATGCGTCGAACCCTGGCCGAATCACACGTTTCCCGAAGGCGATATGGCCCCTCGTCTTGCCGCGGTGCACGAACTGCACGACGTTCGGGTTGTCGGTGACCTTGTTGCGGCCGCCGACCTGCTGGGGTGTGCCAACGTCTCAATTATCGGGTTCTGCATGGGCGGCATGTATGTCCACAAGGCTGCGGCCACCGGTCGGTTTGACCGACTTGCCAGCTTCTACGGCATGATTGAGCTTCCCGAGAACTGGGTCGGACCAGGCCAAACGGAACCGCTCGCGTCGCTTGCTCAGCTCAGCACGCCGAGCGCAGAGATCGCAATCATCGGTGCACTCGATCCGTACACACCACCAGATGCAGTGGCCAAGCTACGAGCGACAGGGGTCGAGGTCATCACGTACCCCGAAGCGGGCCATGGCTTTGTACACAATCCCGATCGGGAAGACCATCGGGCTGAGGATGCCGCCGATGCGTGGGCCAGGGCCCTCGCTCACCTCGAGCGTTAGCGAGAACGGAGCTCTAGCTGGTCTCGGTTGGCGATGTAGTAGCGACGATCGCGCTGCTCAAGCCAACCGAGCTTTACAAAGCTGGCGATTGCCTTGTTGACCCGCTCACGGCTCGCACCAACCATGCCGGCAAGCTCTTCCTGAGTAACTGGCAAGGCGAACTCGCTGGCATCGCCGGCAATTTCGAGAAGCCGTTTGGCGGTGCGACCAGTGACATCGAGGAAGACGGAGTCGGCGAGCACGCCATCCATGGCTCGAAGTCGATTGGCCAGCAACTTCACGACGCGCCAGAGCTGGCCCGGTTCGGCGGTGTAGAGCTCTCGGAGTGGCTCGTAAGGGATTCGAATGGCCTCAGATGGCTCGAGCGCCCTGGCATCGGTCGATCGGTTTTGACCGTCGAAGAGTGGCATTTCGCCGAAGAGGTCGCCCGCTTCCATCAATGCGACAACCGATTCACGGCCATCGATTGACCGGTTCACCATGGCGATACGGCCTGAAACGGTGACGAAGAGTTCGTTTGGCTCGTCGTGTTCGGCGAACAGCACATCGCCACGGCGAAGTACCTCAGAGCTCGATTGGCTTGCGATCGCGTCGAGGGTTGCGTCGTCTAGGTCAGAGAACAGTTCGACGGCTTTGAGCAGCTCGGTATCAACCATCTGGTCCAAGGTAGTTCATCTCGAGTGCAAAATGTCACTCTGATTGGCGACAATTCTGCAACCCACGATCCCCAGCCTGCACTTACGTTGTCCACTTGTCGTCAGATAGGGTCCAGGACATGTTCCTGAGCGCAGTTGTCGTCGCTGGTGGTTCAGGTGCTCGCTTCGGTCGTCTGAAACAATTTGACCAGCTTGGTGCCAAACGAGTCATCGATTGGTCGGTCGACGCGATGCTCAACGTGTGTGAGCAAGTGGTGGTGGTCGTGCCGAACGAAGCAGTCAGCGAGCTTCACCGCAACGACGTGATTGTCGCAATCGGCGGTCAGACCCGAGCCGAGTCGGTCAGAAGTGGACTCGCGATGCTCGATGAGGCCACGACGCACGTGTTGGTGCACGACGCCGCTCGGCCGCTGGCGAGTCCTTCAGTTGTGAAGGCAGTCGTTGATGCGCTGCTCAGCGGGGCCGCTGGTGCGGTTCCCGTAGTCCCGGTAACCGACACGCTCCGTCGCGTCACTGGCGGCCATGTGGATCGCAGCGACTACGTTGCGGTGCAAACTCCGCAGGGCTTCGATCTTTCCGTTCTACGTCAGGCGAATGAGGCTGGGCGTGACGCAACTGACGACGCATCGCTCCTTGACCTGCTCAACGTTGCGGTGGTCCACACCCCTGGCGACCCCGCAAACATCAAGATCACTATCCCCCACGATCTGGCTCTCGCCGAGGTGCTCCTCCATGACGCAAGCTGAACCATCTCCGAGTCCACAAGGGTCGGCACTGCTGCAGCAGCTAGCAAACAGCATTCGGGTTGGGCAGGGTTTTGATGTCCACCCCTGGAGCGACGACCCAGGCCGACTCCTCGTATTAGGGGGAGTGTCATTTCCCGAATCGAAGGGTTTGAAGGGTCACAGCGACGCCGATGTCATCGCACATGCCGCAACGGACGCAATCCTTGGCGCTGCTGGTTTGGGCGACATTGGCGAGCTGTTCCCCGACACGGCCGATGAATTCGCTGGAGCCAACAGCATCGAACTGTTGGGCATTGCCACTCAGCGAGTAACCGACCTTGGTTGGAAGGTCGTTAACATCGACTGCACCGTGATCTGCGATGCACCAAAGCTCGCTCCGGTTCGTGACCAGATCATCAAGAATATGTCAGGCGCCGTCGGCGCTCCCGTTTCGGTCAAAGGCAAGCGCACCGAAGGCGTCGAAGGGCTTGCCGGAGGCGTGCAATGTCACGCCGTAGCACTGGTGGTACAGCAATGAGTGGACGGAACAAGCCAAGTGGACCCCGCAGCGGAGGCCGTGGGCCAAAGCCAGCGAAGGGCAAAGGGCGCGGTGGCGCTGCGCAGAATGCGACTGACAGGGCAAAGGACCAATCAAAGCATCGCGCCCAAGTTCGCCGAGGCCTTGGCGGCGATCAGGTCGAAGGCAGGCAAGCAGTTCGTGAGTTGCTCCTCGCGGGGACCCGAAAGACCCGCGAAGTCGTGATGATCGAAGACATGGACAACGCGCCGATTCTTGAAGACATCGTCGAGCTCGCCCAAGACATGAATGTGCCGCTGCGCTACGTGTCTCGCCGCCGTTTCGACAGCGAGGCGCTCACCGAGTCGCATCAGGGTGTTGTCGCTCGCGCCTTTGAGCTCCCCGAAACCGAACTCGACAAGATGGCGACGAAGAAGGGGGCCTTCTTACTTCTGCTTGACGGTGTCACCGACCCTGGCAACCTTGGCGCCATGTTGCGAACCGCTGAATGTGCCGGTGTCACTGGCATTGTGCTCCCTCGGCACCGGTCGGTTCATATCACGCCAACCGTCACCAAGACGGCAGCCGGAGCGGTTGAGTTTCTGCCAATGGCACTCGTTGGTGGCCTTCCGTCTGCCATTGCTCGCCTAAAAGACCTCGATGTGATGACAATCGGACTCGATATGGGTGGCGAGCGGTCGGTGTTTGAACTTCCCGTCCACAAGGATCAGGCGATCGCGCTTGTCCTTGGCGCCGAGGGCAAAGGACTTTCCCGTCTTGTACGTGAGAGAGTTGACACCGTCGCCTCGATCCCGATGCATGGCCAGCTGAACAGTCTCAACGTCGCGATGGCGGCTGGGGTTGCGTGTTTCGAGGTGGTTCGTATGAAAGCCGAACTCGCCGCGGCCGAAGCCGCCAGTACTGATTAAGCGCCGCCCAACGGGTTGAGGGCTACGACATCGAGATGGAGCCCGCGGCGAGAATCGAACTCGCGACAACCACTTTACAAGAGTGGTGCTCTGCCAACTGAGCTACACGGGCGTGGCGAACTAGGTTATCGGCCCGACGACGTGTCGCGGGTTGGAAATGGGGCCGAATGAGGAAGCCCCACGCGGGTTGCGTTTCAGGACTCGTGACAGCATGACTGACGATTGATAACGTACCTCGTACCGCTGTCCCATGCTGATCCCCGATTCGGGCTAGCCTGTCTGCCTAGAACAGCTCGATACCCCTAGCCGTTGATCGGGAGTAGCAATGACGCAAGGTGCACATGACGCAGGCGGAGGATTCGGCCAGTCGGCCGGGGGCAATGCCGCCCGTGGGGCGATGGTTATCGTCGCCGCGTTGCTTCTCGGATTCGTCCTGCTCCAGCAAGGTCTTACCGGCTCCAATGGTGATGACACCGCGGCGGCAGGCACTACCAACAGCACCACAGCTACTGAGGGAAGTCCCGGCACAACGTCGATCGACAACCCTGAAACCTCTGCCCCGGTAGAGACGCCTGCTCCGACGCTCGGCGCGTCGCGCCCCGCGGGAGAAGTTGCAGTGCTGGTTCTCAATGCAACAGATGGTCCAGTTGCGGGCATTGCCGGCAAAGGTTCCGACAAGCTGAAAACCAACAACTACATCACCCGTGATGCCAAGAACGCCACTCAGCCTGGGCCATCGGCCGTCTACTACGCTGAAGGGTTCGAGGCCGAGGCTCGAGTCGTTGCCGAGGTGTTGGGCGTGAGCCCCGATGCCGTAGTAAGTGCGCTCGATCCGGCCACGGTTCCTATCGCCGACACGCAAAGCGCCAACATCGTCGTTGTCGTCGGTAACGACGGAGTCATCGTCGTCTAGGTCGCCCTTGACTCGCACTCGACAACCAGACGAGTCGCCGCGACTAGTAGCGGCGTTTGACAAGTTTCGCGGCTCCGCGAGCGCTAGCGAACTTGTTGCTGCTGCCGCCGCAGCTGCATCGCGTGCCGGTTGGCAGACCACGGAGTTACCACTCGCTGACGGTGGCGAAGGATCGATAGAGGTTGTTGGGGGGCCAAATAAGGTCGTCACGGTTACGGGACCGATGGGCGATTCCGTTGAGGCCGGCTGGCGGCTTGACGGCGACGTTGCCTTTATCGAAATGGCCGCGGCATCTGGTCTCACACTGGTTGGGGGTGCCGCCCAGAACGACCCGCTGGCGGCAGACACGTACGGGACGGGTGAACTCATTGCAAACGCTATTGAGCTCGGGGCGCGCACAATCTACGTGCTGTTAGGCGGATCGGCGACAACAGACGGCGGACTTGGAGCGCTTCGTGCCCTTCCGCCTGCGCCGCGACTGAAAGAGATAAAGATCGTTGTCGCCTGCGATGTGCGAACCCGCTTCATCGATGCCGCCCGTGTCTTTGGTCCTCAGAAGGGAGCAACACCCGCCCAGGTTGAGATGCTTACTCGCCGGTTGGAGCGTCTCGTTCAGATATACGAAGAAGATTACGGCGTCGACATTTCTGAGATGGATGGGGCAGGAGCAGCGGGCGGGTTGGCTGGCGCGTTGTGCGCGGTTGGGGCCAAGATCGAATCGGGCTTCGAGGTGTTAGCTGAGTGGGTTGCGCTCGACGAAGCTCTCGATGGCGCCGATCTTGTCGTCACTGGCGAAGGATTTCTCGATGACGAGAGCTTTAACGGGAAGGTCGTCGGCGGAGTCGCTCATTGGGCCAGCTTTGCCGACGTGCCCGTACTCGCCATCGTTGGCGACAGCGATGCTGATATCGATGTGCCAGACAACGTGACGGTGGTGTCGCTGGTTGAGCGGTTTGGTCACGCGGCGTCCATGGACCACACCGTCGAGTTAGTTGGACAGGTTGTCGAGGAAGCGCTCGGGCTGCAAACGAATTAGTCGTTTCCCTTGTTCGTTAGCCAGATCACGCCAGCTATTGCCCCGAGCACCAGCGCGAACTTCGCGATGGTGAAGAGGAAGCCGAGGATGGTCGAGACGATGATCCAGGCCACTATCGCCGCACCAACCGCAAGCCCAATGCGCAGAGACGATGGCAGATTTGACTGGTCGGGATCGGTGCTCACTATTCAGATCGTAGTTGGTGATCCGTCGGGTGGCGGTGTCGCGGTCGCTGGTCAGTCGGCGACGAGTGAAATCACTTCGGATGCCACATCGCTCACTGATGGCGCAACGAGGTCTGGCCCGGAGACCTTTCGCTTGATCCGAGGACGAAGCATCAAGAGTGCGTCGGCGACGATGGTGAGGGGGTCGACGTCGGCCGCGTGCCGAAGTCGGGCGCAGGCGACGGCGTCGAACGCTTCTGAGGCGGTTCTCTCGGAGAGGAGTTCGACGAGCTCAACGACTCGGCTGAGCGGCGAGTCGTACAGGGTCTTCGGGGTTGGCATGACGGAACCTTTCGGGCTGATGGTTGTGCAATCGGCAACTTCGGCCTCGAAACTTGAGCGTGTTATATGTCTTTTGACCTACCAACGTCCTGAAACCTTGCCCAAAAGGCTCTACCCAGTAGGCCATAGTGCCCTCTCTGCTTATTGTCGGTGCTGTTCGGGCCGAAGGTAACAAGTGTTGTGGCGGGCTATTCCCCTTGACTGCCACAACCCCTCTCGGCGGGAACCGGGATATCGACCGACGGCATTCGTGCCGTCGGTCGATCCAGTTTTGCCCCGTCTGTTGTGTTGGCGTTAGCACTCTCGAAGGTAGAGTGCTAACAACCTTTTTCTGCACAATGCTTCCTCGGAGGAAACGCCTGATGGCGAAAGAAATTACGTTCAACGATGATGCTCGGCGCAAGCTCGAAGCCGGCGTGAACACGCTGGCCGACGCGGTGAGGGCAACCCTCGGTCCCAAAGGCCGGAACGTGGTGCTCTCAAAGAAATGGGGCGCCCCGACAATTACGAATGACGGCGTCTCGATTGCGAAAGAAATCGATCTTGAAGATCCCCTCGAGCGCATTGGCGCTGAGTTGGTCAAAGAGGTAGCGAAGAAAACTGATGACGTGGCGGGCGACGGCACGACTACTGCCACCGTATTGGCCTGGTCGATGGTGCGCGAAGGCATGCGTAACCTCACCGCTGGCGCCAACCCAATGGACCTGAAGAAGGGCATCGAGGCCGGCGTACAAGCCGCCGTCGAGCAGATTCGCGAGAACGCCATCGTGATCGACGACAAAGAGCAGATCGCTCAGGTCGCCGCTATCTCTGCGGCTGACCGCACGATTGGCGAGCTGATCGCGGATGCGATCGACAAAGTCGGTAAAGACGGCGTTGTCACAGTCGAAGAGTCGAACACCTTTGGCATGGAACTTGAGTTCACCGAAGGTATGCGCTTTGACAAGGGTTACATCTCGCCCTACATGGTGACCGACACTGATCGTATGGAGGCCGCCTACGAGGATCCGTACATCTTGTTCGTTGGCTCGAAGATCTCGAACATTCGTGACCTGGTTCCACTCCTTGAGAAGGTCATGCAGTCGGGCAAGCAACTCGTGGTCATCGCCGAAGATGTCGACGGCGAGGCACTGTCGACCCTCGTGGTGAACAAGCTCAGAGGAACGTTCAACTCTGTAGCCGTCAAGGCGCCAGGCTTTGGTGATCGCCGCAAGGCGATGCTGCAAGACATGGCAATTCTGACTGGCGGACAGGTCATCCTCGAAGAGGTCGGTCTTCAACTCGAAACCGCCACACTCGACTTGCTCGGCACCGCCCGCAAGGTCGTTGTGTCGAAGGACGAGACCACCATCATTGACGGTGGCGGCGAGAAGGCCGATGCCGATGGCCGTATTTCTCAGATTCGTGCCGAGATCGAAAACACCGACTCCGATTACGATCGGGAAAAGCTCCAGGAACGGCTTGCGAAGCTGTCCGGCGGCGTTGCGGTGTTGAAGGTCGGCGCAGCCACTGAGGTTGAACTCAAAGAGAAGAAGCACCGCATCGAAGACGCAGTGTCCACAACCAAGGCCGCCATCGAAGAGGGCATCGTCTGTGGCGGCGGCGTTACTCTGTTGAGGGCGCAGGCCGCGGTCTACGCACTTGCCGACACGCTTGAGGGCGATATTGCGACAGGCGCACGGATTGTTGGCAAGTCTCTTGAGGCGCCACTCAACCAGATCGCCGAGAACGCTGGCATGGAGGGCGGAATCGCCGTCGCCAAGGTTCGCGAACTCGAAGGTTGGCATGGCCTTAATGCAGCAACCGGCGACTACGAAGACCTCAAGGCCCGCGGTGTCGTCGATGCCGCGAAGGTCACCCGCTCGGGTGTGCAGAACGCCGGTTCAATTGCGGCACTGTTCCTGACAACCGAGGCCGTCATCTCTGATGCCCCCGAGCCATCGCATGACGATCATGATCACGGCCACTCCCACTAGCGGCAGCCGATACGTCGCAGGCTGCGTGAAACCGCAGAGTGCATGACAAACAAGCAGTGCCCGGGTCAGAAGCAATCGCTTCCGACCCGGGCACTGTTCGTTTTACTTCGATCTACTGGTGGCGGCTCGACTATGTAGTGCGAGCCGGATCCTGGCTACAGCTTTACGGCTGGGCCGCCCTGGCGCTTGGTGCCAAAGGCGAGATCCAAGAGGTGTCCGTTGAATCCAGCCTGATAGCCGGGTCCTGTTGCCTGCCGAAATGTGTCGAGGGCGCCAGTAGTCGGTTTTGAGTTGAAAGAGTTGGTCATGGCCAGCCCTCCTTTTTCGGTGTAGGGGATAACTGAATCATCGGGCTGGATGGGGCGGAAGTCAATAGGATGATGCGCGAATACCTCACTTTTAACGTCATTGCGCCAATTCGATGTGGCGGACGACACACGGCAGGTGGGTGAGGGCGGGGGAGCGGGTGGGCGGGGGAGCCGAGCAGCGCCGGTTAGGCTCTCGGCGTGTCCCGCTCCCGAAGTGAGAAAGTGCTTAGCCGGCGTGTTACCGGCGATACAACGACCCGCAGGCCCGATGTCTTGTTGGTCGAGGAGCCGTTGTCGATTCGTGTTGGCGAGACGCTCGTCGCGACCACTATGCGAACCCCGGGGCACGACTTCGAGCTCGCCGCCGGATTCGTCTTGTCTGAGGGCTACGCAACTTCTGCTGGCGTGTCAGGGATTAGATACTGCGGGACCGGCTCGGCTATTGAGTCCGAGTTCAATGAGGTCAGCGTGACAACGCCTTATGAGGTCGAGGTTGTCCCTCGCCTTGGCTCAACGACCTCGTCCTGCGGTATCTGTGGCAGCGACGCCATCGACCAACTCACCAGCCGACTCTCGGTGCTCGGCGACTACGAGCCATGGTCGGTCACCAAGCTTCTGGAAGTCTCGCAAGCGGTTCGGCCGGCTCAAGCTCTGTTTGATGCAACAGGCTCGAGCCATGCCGCGGCGGCAATCGATCGCGACGGCAACGTTCTTGTGGTGCGCGAAGACATCGGCCGTCACAATGCTGTCGACAAGGTGACCGGCCATCTCTTGCTTGCATCGCAGCTTCCGGCGACTGATCTTGCACTGTTCGTGACAGGTCGAGCCTCGTTTGAAATGGTGCAGAAAGCCTGGAGTGCCGGGTTCACCGCACTGGTGGCGGTGTCGGGGCCATCGACTCTTGCGGTGAAAACGGCTCGACGCGCCGGTTTGACACTCATCGGGTTCGCCCGTGATGAGTCGGCGACGGTCTATTTCCCCGAGTAACTGGGAACCCAGCCTCCCTACACTGGCCCGATGGTCTCACCAGCACAACCAACCGAAGGCGTCGGCGTCCTCCATCTATTCTGGGTCGTCACGCCTTTGACCGACCGAGACGCAGTTCTCGCAGCAATCGCAAAGGCCGAAGCTGGGGGCGATCAGATAGTCACGATCGCAATGCTCGGCCACAAAGCCGACATCGCCGTGATGGCTGTTGGCGACGACCTGTGGCGTCTTCGCCAGTTCCAGACCGATCTTGTCGCCGCTGATCTTGAACTCGTTGACAGCTATGTGTCGATCACCGAACTCAGCGAATACGCCGCTGGCATTCCGGACGAGATGAAGAATGCTCGGCTCTACCCGAAGTTCCCAATTCCTGACAAACAGTCATGGTGCTTCTACCCAATGTCGAAGCGTCGGACGACAAACGAAAACTGGTACACGCTCGCCTTTGAGGACAGGTTGGCGCTCATGATGGAGCACGGCACCTCGGGTCGAAAGTTCGCGGGCCGCTTGGTCCAGCTCATTACCGCCTCGACTGGCCTTGACGAATTCGAGTGGGGTGTCACTCTCTTTGCCACCCGACCAGACGACCTAAAAGATGTCGTGTACACGATGCGCTACGACGAGGCATCGGCTCGATATGCCGAGTTTGGTCCGTTCTACACCGGCATGGTGGCCTCTCCCGAAGAAGTGCTGAGCTCGGTTGGAGTGAGTGAATAGAGCCGGCTAACACGAAGATTCGGACTTGGTGACGCGTATGACCGCTCTACAGCGTAATCTCGTTGCTGTGAGTGACGCAGAACACACCAGCGATACGCCAGCCGATGCAGGCGCCACCGTTCCCGACCCACAAGTCGAACCTGAGGTCGCAGATGTTGCGGCCGTCGTTGTTCCTGACATCGCGCCAGAGGTGGTTGTCGCGCCCGAAGTTGCTGAGGTGCCAGCCGTGGCTGAGGTGCCAGCGGCGGTAGTCGCGCCCGACCCAGCTGACGTTCCTGATGCGGCGGCCCAACAAGATGTCGCGCCAAAGACGCCAAAGACGCCAACAATCGGCGCAACGAGTATGTCGAGTGACGTTGCGGTGCCGCACAACCCGCGCCCTGTGGCCGAGACAGCCAGCCTTGTTACTGGCGTAGTGACCTCGGTGACCGCAGACGAGGTGGAGCTTGCCCTCCGAGACGGCCGCACCGCGGTGATTTATCGTCGCGACATTGACCAAGCAGGCACCGACCCGACCACCGTATTCTCCGTTGGTGACAGGGCCGATGGGGCCGAGCTGCGACGAGAAGACCCGAAACAACGAGTCGTATTGTCGCGCACGTGGGCGATGAAGCAGATCAAGTGGAACAGGATTGTGAAGGCGAAGGCTGAGGGCACCCTGCTCGAAGGCCTTGTCACCGGCATCAGCGGCAAAGGGGTCGTTGTCGATGTTGGCGTTCGCGGCTTCGTACCAGCATCGCACCTCGACCTAAACCCGGTATCTGATCTATCCGGCTATGCGGGCCAGACACTAGAACTCAAGGTGCTCGAAGTCGATCCTGGTCGGGAGCGCCTCGTGCTGTCGCGTCGGTCGGTGCTGATGCGCGAGCAGAGAAAGGCAACCCACGACGCGCTCGCCGGCCTTGAGGTTGGCAGCGTGGTCGAGGGGAAGGTGAAATCGCTGACCAACTACGGCGCGTTTGTCGACGTTGGCGGTATCAACGGCCTGGTCCACCTCTCAGAATGCTCGTGGAAGCGACTGCGATCGCCAGCCGAGGCGGTCACTGTTGGCGAAACGGTGAAGGTCAAGGTGCTCGACGTCAAGATCAAGAAGCGAAGAGTGTCGCTATCAATCCGCCAGGTTGACGACGACCCGTTGCTGAAAGTCGAGGTCGGTTCGGTGATCGAGGGGCCCGTTGCGAGACTCGTTGAGTTCGGAGCCTTTGTCGATGTCGGCGACATCGAGGGGCTCGTTCATCTCACCGAGCTTTCGGAGTATCGCGTGTCGGTCCCCGAAGAGGTGGTGACCCCTGGTGAAGTCGTGAGGGTTAAAGTGCTGTCTGTCGATCGAAAGCGGCGCCGAATCGAACTCTCGATTCGCCAGGCCGTGAGCAGTCAGTACTAGCGTTTCGTCTCCACCAAACGGTAAGAGGCCACCTTGAGTGAACCAATTTCTGATGAAGCGATGTTCGTGGCGTTCGGGCACGAACTCGTCGCGGCGGCCGGCGCGTCGGTTGCCCCGTGGGTTGAACGTCAGCTCACGCTGCGGTTCGGCGGCGCAGTTCCTGACGCGTACCGCTCATCGGCCGACAACGCGGCGGCGGTTGCAACGGCCAACGTCATCGCGGGGTTGAGCGAGCTTGTCGCGACCGACATCGATCAGCAACGGACGACCCCGCTCAGCGTGATCCGGCAGGCTGGTGCGCCTACCGCTGCTGTTTTGGCGGACGCAGGCGTTCCTGTTGCCCGGCGCGATCCCGATTCGGTTCGGCTCTATCCCGATGATCACTACGACCTCGCCATTGGGTCATATGCTGACCTCTCCGACGATCTGCAGCAGGCAGGTATCAAGTGGGGTGCGGCCAAGGCGCATATCCACCTCGCACGGCGGCGCGCCGAGGGACAACGATGATCGTTCGAGTCAGAAGTGCCATCAATGGCTAGCCGAAGTGAGCCACTGTTCGTTGACGCCCGACTGCGCGGTCTGGCCTACTGCGAGGCCCATTCGGCTGCGGCCGACTTGTGGCTTGCCGAGCTCTTTGACCGCGTTGTGGAAGATCCGAGTGATCTCGCGCTCGTGGCCATCGGTGGATACGGCCGCGGTCAGCTTTGGCCCGCCAGCGACCTTGATATTGCGCTCATCCACCGAAACCGTTCTGACGTCGCAGAGGTCGCAGAGGCCTTGTGGTATCCGATCTGGGACCGTGGTCTCAAGCTGGGCCACTCGGTGCTTACTGTTGATGAGGCTGGCCCGCTTATTGCCGAAGAACTCGATCGGGCTACTGCGTTTCTCTCGACGAGACTCATAGCCGGCGATGCCAGCCTTCTCGTCTCATTCGACACCGCAGTGGCTGACACCTGGAATCAGCTCGCCTACGAACTGCTCGACAAGCTCGCCGACTCCGTGCGTGACCGGCGCGAGACCTTCGGCGACACGGCGTTTAAGCTCGAGCCCGATCTCAAAGAAGGACACGGCGGGCTGCGTGACCTCCATGCGATGGAATGGGCGGAGCGAGCCGCTCCGGGTTTCGCCAGTGATTTTCTCACCGAGCTTGTCCCTCAGGCAGAGATTCTGATTGAGGTGCGGGTTGAGCTGCATCGGACCACTGGGCGGCCAGGCGATGTACTCACGCTTGATGATCAAGACCCAGTCGCAGCTGCACTCGGCGAAGATGGTGGCACCGAGCTTATGTTGCGACTCTCGCAAGCGGCTCGACGAGTCGCGTGGTTCTCCGAAGAGGCATGGCGGCGTCACGCACGCCGGCGGGCCCGATCAAGCACGTCGCGTCCGGTGAGTGTGCTCACCTCCGAAATTGTTGAGGCTGACGGACTCATCGAAGTGCGGCGAACCGTCGATGTGAACGAAGACCCGCTCCTCCTACTTCGTGTTGCCGAGACATCGGCAACTACGGGAATGCCTATCGGGCGAAACTCGCTCGAACGTCTGGCCTCGAGCACTGCGGCCATGCCGACCCCCTGGCCGCAGGAGGCGAGAGACCTGTTTGCCAGCATGCTGCTATCTGGCAGGAACGCCATCCGTGTCATCGAAGGCCTCGACCAATTCGATTTGATGCTCCGGCTCTTGCCCGAATGGGAACACGTCATGTGTCGCCCTCAACGCAACGTGATGCATACCTTCACTGTTGATCGTCACTTGTGCGAAACGGCGGCCAACGCAGCCCAACTCGCTGATCGTGTGACGCAGCCCGATCTGCTTGTCGTTGGCGCGTTGTTGCACGACATTGGCAAGGGGCTTCCTGGCGATCACACTGAGATTGGGATGAAACTCATCGCAACTATCGCCGAACGGATGGGCTACGACAACGATGATGTCGGCGTGCTCGTCGATCTATGTCGCCTTCACCTTCTACTGCCTGATGTTGCGACTCGCCGAGACCTCTCAGACCTCGGCACGATTCGAGCCGTAGCCGCTGCCGTCGACTCGATTGAATTTCTCGACCTGCTGGCGGCGCTGACCGAGGCCGACTCAATCGCGACTGGGCCATCGGCATGGGGAACGTGGAAGTCAGGCCTGCTCAACGAGCTGGTCACGCGAACTAAGGGTGTACTGCAAGGCGACGAAGAGATCGTTGCCGATGAGTTCCCAACGCCCGAGCTTCTGGCAACGCTTGCGCTCGGTACCCGCAGTGTTACTGGCAAGGGATCGTTCTTCACCGTCATCGACACGGATGGGCCCGGTCTGTTTGCCCGTGGCGCTGGTGTTCTTGCGATGCATGGCATTGAGGTGCTCGACGCAATGGCTTACTCGGCCGACAACGGTATGGCCGTCAACCAGTTTGTGGTCCAATCGCCTACCGGTGCCCCGGTTGAGTGGGACCGTGTAATCGAGGTGGCGAATCGAGCACTCGACGGACGCATTGCACTGACTGCCCATATCTCACAACGGGCCCGCAACTACGCTCGCTACCAGCGTCGTCTTGCGGCGGCCCCGCCCCGGCGCTTCGTCGCTATCGACAACTCGATTTCCGACTCGGCAACCGTCGTCGACGTCCATGCTCCCGACTCGATTGGATTGCTGTATCGGATGACCCGAGCGTTGGCTGAGCTCCGGCTCGACATCAAGACGGCCAAGGTGCAGACACTCGGGCCCGAGGCGGTCGACAGTTTTTACATCACCGATGTGGATGGCAAGAAGCTCGACGAACCCGAACTTCTCCGTGAGCTCGAACTTGCCTTGACCGAAGCGATGGGATCAGATCACTTGTGAACGACGACCCGGTTAGACACGAAGAGCTCATTCGTTGGTCTCAAGCGCTCTCCGGGGTTGCTCGAACTGGCTTAGGCTTTACCGAGAACCCATACGAGCGAGAGCGTTTTGAAGAGATTCTCGCCATCGCGGCCGATATCCATGCACGGTCGGGCGAGGCGTCGGTAGAAGCCGATGTGTACCGGGGCGAATGGATGCGAACGGTCGGCTCTGGCATCGCCGGTTATGTCACACCAAAGGTTGCCGTTGGCGCCGTTGTTGGTGATGACGAGGGTCGTCTACTCCTGATCCAGCGCGCTGACTCTGGCGTGTGGCTCTATCCGACTGGTTGGGCCGACGTCGGTTATTCACCTGCCGAGGTCGCCGTCAAGGAGGTACACGAGGAGACGGGTATCCAGTGCGAGGTGATCGAGCCGCTCGCCATTCATGATGGGTTGAGGCTCGGGTTCAGTCGCATACCACTGTATTCGATCGTGTTTCTTTGTCGGGCCACCGGCGGGTCGTTGCAACATCATCCCCAGGAGTGTCTCGACGCAGGCTGGTTCGGCCGCGACGATATGCCCGACCCGGTTGCGAGTTTCGACCGATGGGGTTCGCTGGCCTTCGACGCCATCGAAGGTCGCCCATTCACCGCCCAGTTCGATGCCCCCCGTGACCCCGTCTGGCGAGCGCCCCGAAGCTAGTGCTGTGGTCTCGAACGTACGGGGGAGTATGTCGGCTGAGCGTGGACGCGGCAATGGTCCCGCCGTTCACTTCGTTCACTAACGGCCTTTTGTCGCTGCGCTCCAAAACGCCCAGCCGGCATGGGGTTTCATTGCCGGTTTACGCAACGATTCGTTTGCCTGGCGGGCTACTCGATCGCCGCTTCGGTCTGCCACTTTCGGGTTTCGAAGGCAACGACTGCACCTGGAACACGCTGCCGTCAGGCCGTGTGATCGTCAGATTCCGTGCCTCATCGAGATGTATCGACCAACCACCTTCATGAACTTTGTGATGATGTTCGCTGCAGAGCGGGATCAGGTTGTTGAGATCGGTTGGTCCGTGGTGTTGCCACGGCGTGAGATGGTGAATGTATCTCACTTCGTTCGAACTCGCCTTTTGGCGCTGGGGCGCCAAAACGCGCAGCGCTAGGAGACAAAGTTGGCTCCCACTCCCCACAGGTTGAGCCATACATTGCCCGCAGTGCGAGGCGTTGCACTTTGGTCGCGGACCGGTACGTGCGCCCGACATCGGTGACAACACCATCAGCATTGCGGAGCAACGTGTGAATCTGGCAGTCACAGGCCAAGCGTTCAATCGTTGGTTGTGAGAGTGAGGTCCCGAAGTCACGGGTTTCACGCACCGAGTTCTTGTGCGGGCCGTGGAGGAGTGTTTCAGCGTCAACAATCACACCGAAACTTGTGGTGCTCGACGCTTGGCCATTCGGAGTTTGTGTGCACAACGCGACGAGGGCATCAATTTTGAGTTGCTCATCGAACGACGTTTTGTTGTCGCTGTCTTTGGCGAGTTTGCGGATCATGGCGTCGAGACCAGAGATGATTTGTTCACCACGTACGGGGTCGATGTTGCCCCGCAGATAGGTCATCCCGGTTTTGGAGTTGACACCGTAGGACAGCGTGGAGTCTTTGACTTGTTGTTCGTATTCGGAGAGCCCGAAGTCTTGTTTGGCGTGATCAATCTCCGTTTTGAGGTACGGGCGGAACAGATTGGGCGGGAGGATCTTGGCTTTCTTGATGATTTCGTCTTGGACCGCACCGAATCGTTCCTTGGCGTCGTCGTCGAGCTGGTTGTAGGCCGATGCGATTGCATCCAAATCTTCGGTTGGGGCCGTGCCGTTATCAGCGAATTCGTCGAGGGTCCGGACGAGTATGGATTCGAAACCGGTTTCGAGTTGGCGGCTGAGACGAAGCTGACCCAACAGTTCTTTGATCGAGTCGACGGTTGCTGCGTCGGGGTCGTAGTTGTCGATCGAGAATGCGAGACCAGTAAGTATCGACGTATCGAGTTTTGTCATTGTGGTCTCCTTCCCTTGTTGGTTCGTGGAAGTCACTATAATAGAACTGGTGTTCGTTACAACCTCCTATTCGAGCTTTATTTAGGTAGGAGAGTGTTCCCTTCATGGCTGTGTGTGGTTTGGGGTGTTGTTGTTGACCCAAACCACTGGACAGAGCGACGCGGCTGTATCGGTCGCTGCGGCTGGTGCGACTTGGACGCCCCCGCTTCGTTGACCTCACGACCGTCTAACCTCACGAACCCTTGTAGTTGAGCACCGTTCGTAGGCGGTGAAGCGGCTTCACCAGGGTCGCCTGGGCTGCCATCACGGCGTCGATGTCCTTGTATGCCGCCGGGTGCTCGTCAAGGAGCCCCCTGCTGTCGTTGTTCCACGCGACGCCGTCCATCGCATCGTTCAGCGACGACTCGGTCAGCGTCTTGCGAGCTGCGGTTCGCGACAAGGTCCGACCAGCGCCGTGAGACGCGGAGTTGAACGACGCAGCGTCGCCGAGACCTTCGACGATGTAGGAACCCGTGGCCATGCTGCCAGGGATGATCCCGAGCGCGCCTGGTTCTGCGTTGATCGCGCCCTTTCGGGTGACCCACAAGTTCTTCCCGCGGTGATGCTCGCGGGTGGTGTAGTTGTGGTGGCAGTTGATCATGTCGCCGTCGGCAACCTCGTGCCCGATCTGCTCGGCGACCACGGCCAACGCTGCCGCCATCATTAGAGCCCGGGACGCCGCGGCGTAACGCTGAGCCCAGAGCATCGCGCTGATGTAGCGATCGAACTCCGAGGTGTCTTCCACCAGGTACGCGAGATTCGGGTCATCAAGTTCGATGAAGTACTGCTTCATTAGGCCCTTCGCCCGTGCGATGTGAAGATCGGCAATGTGCTTGCCGACACCGCGGCTTCCCGAGTGCAGAACCAGCCACGCCCGGCCGTCTTCGTCCTCGCTGACCTCGGTGAAGTGGTTGCCGCCGCCGAGCGTGCCGAACTGGCTGGCGATCCGCTCAGAGGAATATTCATCGACATGCTGGTTGACCTCACCGAGAAGGCTCAGCATGTCGTCATTGAGCGGCACGATGCGATCAGCACACGCAAACGAGCCCGCGCCCCTACGTCCCTTGCGCGGCTGCCCAGCAGGAATCACTTCGGTGATACGAGAGTGAAGGCGATCGAGATCGAGTTCGTTTGCACCGACGTTGAGGCGCGCCGCAACCATGCCGCAGCCGATGTCGACACCGACCGCGCTTGGAATGATCGCACCACGCGTCGCGAGCACCGTTCCAACCGGAACGCCGTAGCCGAGGTGGGCGTCAGCCATAAGCGCGACAGGCCGCTCAACAAAGGGAAGCGCGGTTGAGTTCGTGATTTGAGCGAGCGTCTTGTCGTCGAGGTTGTCGGCCCAAGAGAGGACCCCTGGGGTCGGCTGATATGGCATCGAGTGAGTATGGCGCTCCAGGGGAAACCGTCAAGCGGATTACAGGGAACGTTGTTTCGACAAATAGTCCGCCGGTTCACCAGGAACTATGGTGGCGCGAATGCCCGACACCCTTGACGTTCTCCGCCCGGACTGGAGTCGAGCACTTGTCGCCACTTTCGAGAGTATCTACCCCTGATGGTTCCATTGGACCCCGACTTCGATATTAAGGGGCGGTTTGGTCAGATCTTCGTAGGGCTGATGCTGGTAATGCTGGTCGCCGTAATCGGCTTTATTGCGATCCACGCTTTCAGCTGATCCGCCACGTTGCTCCACGGGATCTGCAGTATCACCGGCTCTCGTCGTTTAGGAGTCGATTGCCGCCGGCCGTGCCCACACGCACAAACTGGCACCTCAAGTGAATCTCGACGTAGCTTGTGGCCCTATGGCTATTGAACTCCGCAACTCTGACCGCCTATCAAAACCGCAGGGGTTCAGCCACGCATCGGTCGCACCCCCTGGCCGCATCGTTCACCTCGCTGGTCAAATCGGCACTGACGCAGAAGGCAACCTCGCCGAGGGGCTCACGGCGCAGACTGACCAAGCGCTCGCAAACTTCGTTGACGCACTCAACGGGGCCAGCTGTGGCCCCGACGACCTCGCGAAGATGACGATCTACATAGTCGGGTGGACCGAAGCGCTCCAGTCGGAGCTATTTGCGGGAATCGGTGCGGCCGCCAAGCGGACTCGATTACCGCTAGTCCCGATCACACTTATCGGTGTGCAGTCGCTGTTCCTGGACGCTGCGCTGGTCGAGGTTGAGGGCGTGGCGGTGCTTCCCGCCTGAATCGTGGGCTAGTCCTGGTCGCGAAGGAACTCTTCGAGATCTTGGATGAGCCCTTCGGCCGACTCTGGCTTCATTGCGGCGTCGTATTCGTGTTCGAGTTGTGACACGTAGTTGGCCATGTCGTCGTCGTCTGAGACGAGCCGAGTGATCTGGGTCTCGTAGGCCTGGGCGCCGACTTCGAGCGCCGCGGCAGGAATCTTGATCTCTAGGAGTTGTGCGACGCGCTCAACCAGTGCGAGAGCGGCTTTTGGCGAAGGGGCATGGGGCGCGTAGTTTGGCACCGAGCCCCAGAGCGACACGGTGTCTAGCCCTGTTTGGGCGAGGTATTGGCCGAGTACGCCAACAATTCCGGTCGGGCCTTCATACGTGGACGGCTCGAGATCGAGGCGATCTCGAAGCACGGTCCGTGGGGAGGTCCCGAATACCGTGATTGGCCGGGTATGGGCCACTTCAGCGATCAGCGCGCCGAGGCTGACAACCATTCTGGCGTTGTATTCGGCTGCCACGGCAACCACTTGCTCGCCAAAGGTTCTCCAACGAAGTTGGGGCTCGTGGCCAAGCACGATGAGCAGGTCATGGTCGTGCTCGGGTAGCCGAGCAAAGTGGAAGATGGTGTCTGGCCATTCAATTTCGCGACCGGTCTCGGTCAACCGCACATATGGGCGAGTTGTCGAGAAGTCAAAGAAGCGCTCGGAGTCGATACGGCCGACAATTTGCGCGTCGAAACGGTCGACGATGTGTTTCGCCGCAGTCGATGCGGCGTCGCCAGCATCGTTCCAACCCTCGAACGCGAGAATGACCACTGTGTCGCGTAGGTCGTCGGGTTTTTCTTCCCACCGGATGTCTTCCACGGGTACAGGCTAACTCGGTCCGTTGGACTCACGCTTACGGGGGCCGAAGTGTTCCATACTGTCAGGGTGAAGATTTATGTGGCAACCGAAGTCGACGCCAAGCTCATTGATGCCTTCGAGCGGCTGATTCCCCAGCTCTCGAAGTCAAACCCGCCCCCTGGGGCCGACCAGCTCCAAGCGATGATCGATTCAGATGCGTCGCATCTTCTCATCGCGGAAGAAGACGGCTACATCTACGGCAGCCTCACGCTGATCCTCTTTCGGATCCCGACCGGACTCCGGGCGTGGATCGAAGACGTCGTTGTCGACGGCGAAGCCCGCGGCAAAGGCGTGGGAAATGCGTTGAACGCCAAAGCGCTTGAGATGGCTCGCGATGCAGGAGCCTCTACGGTCGACCTGACGTCACGGCCCAGTCGTGAAGCGGCAAACCGGCTGTACCAACGCATTGGTTTCGTTGCTCGCGAGACAAACGTGTACCGCTACGAGCTGTAGAAGCAACTAGCGGGGGCGATGCTCTGTGCCCGCTCCGGCCGTGATGAAGATACAGGTCGTTGGTGCATCGACGTTGGCGGTGTGCCACGTCCCCGGCTGATTGATAGCAGCCTCGCCCGTACTCAGCGTTGTCTGCACCTCGTGGCCGTCGATCTCCTGGACGAGTGTGACGGTTCCAGCGACGCAGAGCACAACTTCAGTGCCGAGTGGGTGCATCTCCCAGACGTCCCATGACTCAGTAAAGGAATGCATCGAAACAAGACGACCCTCAATGCCGTCGTCGCCGTGGCGTTCCATGTAGCCCTCGTACCACGCCATGTCGCCCGTGTGCTCTGGCTGGGCGACCGTGGTTGCGCCGAGGCCAAGGTGAAGCGGGAATCGGGTCATGTCAATTGGGTCAGCCATTGGGGCAGATTAGTCGACCGTAGAAGCCCGGTGCCCTGGGATGGTAGGAGCGGCCCCGATGAGGCACAATGGCACGATGCTGAATCTCACCGTGTACTCCGATTACCTTTGACCTTGGTGCTACGTCGGGGCCGTGCGCCTCGCTGCGATCGAAGAAGAGTTTGGCGACCAGGTACTTGTCGAGTGGAGGTCGTTCTTGCTGAGGGCCGAGCCTGAGCCGAGAACTATGGAGAAGTTCACTCGCTATACGAAGTCGTGGGAAACCCCGGCATCGATGGAGCCACGAACACTGTTCAACGAGTGGAGCGGTGACCACGAGCCGCCGAGCCACAGCGTGCCGTCGTCGGTTGCAGGCAAAGCCGCCCAAACCCTCGGACCAGATGTGTACCGAGCGTTTTCGATGGCGATGTTCGAGGCCTACTTCACCGAGAACCGTACGATTTCTGACCGATCGGTGCAGCTTGACATCGCCGAATCAGTTGGCATCGACCGCGACACCTTTGCCGACCTTCTGAACGATGAGTCGAAGGAGCTCGAACAGGCTGTCTGGAACGACTATCGAACCGCGATCAGCAATGAGGTGACTGCGGTGCCGTCGGTTGTCGTCGAGAATCAGTGGGTGCTACCCGGGGCTCTCGACGAGGAGCAGTATCGCCGCATCGTGCTGCGCGCGCTAGAAATCATGGCCGAAGAGGCCGAGTAGGAGTACTCGGCCCACTGGCTTCTTCGGTAGTTGCGTCTGCCGCCTGTTGACTGCGCAACGCCGTGATCAGAGTGGAGAGTGCCTCAAGAGCTTGTTCCCGACGAAGCGCCCATGCCCCGGGAGTGAGCATCGCGACGGAGCGACGAATCTGCTCCCAGGCTTCTGGCGTGTCTTCAGTCATGTCTGTACGTTACGAACAAGTGTTCGATCGCGCAACCAGGTCGAAGAGTTTCTTAACTCTCCTCGTCTTCAACCACTTTTGGTTGGATCCGGCTAATCATGCCGTTGGCACCGACCACATACAGTTCGCCTGCGCCGTTGAACTCGAATCCGACGAGTGAGTTGGCTGGAGCTTGAATCGCCAGCGTTCGCAGAACTGGACCATCTGTCGTGGCTTGCAGGCCGAAGATTTCGCCGGAGCAGAAGTCGCCGAAGATGTAGACGCCGTTGAGGAGCGGCATGGTTTCACCGCGGTAGACCACTCCACCGGTCACTCCACACCGGCCATCGTCGTGGCTGTACGTGATGTATGGCGCTTGGTAGTTCTCGGGGGCAGGCGCATCGGTGGTTGGGAGATCGCCCTCAATGATGTTCCAGCCGAGGTTTGCGCCCTTTCCGCCATCGTTCGACGAGAGGAGGAGGTTGATCTCTTCGCTCTGGTCTTCGCCCATGTCGGCCAACCAGAGGTCGCCAGACACAGAGTCAAACGATAGACGGGCCGGTGAATGCACACCGTAGAGCCATGTGCCGGGGCTGTCGGGGAACGGGTTGCCCGTTGGTGTGAGAAAGGCGTTTTCGCCATCCGGAGTTGGATCGATACGCAGGACCGAACCAAGGGCAGTGGTAAGGTTTTGGCCGTGCTCCTCGGGATCGCCCGAACCGCCGCCATCGCCGAGTCCTATGTATAAGTAGCCGTCCGCCCCGATTGCGAGGCCACCGCCTGCGTTTGTTGTATCGGTGCGTGGCACCCGGATCAGGTCTCGCCGTGATTCAACATCGGCTTGGCCTCGGGAGGTCATGTCGTATTCGCTTACGACAATGTCGTTCGCGAGATCGGTGTAGAAGACATAGAGCGACCGGCCGTCTGTCGAGAAGGTCAGGTTAAGAAGCCCGTTCTCGCCCGTTGTGCTGACCTCGGCCGAGATATCGAGGACGGGTGTTGAGTCGATGCGTATGGTCTCGACCAAGCGAGTCGAGACGGTCCGTTCAACACGTGTCACTATCCCGGGGCGCTGGGCGACCCAAAGGTCGATCGATGTGGCTCGAGTGGCAACGGCCATCGGCTGGTCGATTTCGACGACGGGGAAAAGGTCGAGATCGACGTCAAGCCACGGCGGGTCGTCAACCGTGGCCAGAGGTGGTGTTTCTGAGGTCGTTGGGCCAGCTTTGATGGGCTCGTTTGCCGCTTCTTCGGCGGCGAGTTCGGCACGCTGAGCGGCGATGGGGTCGTCTGGTTCGTTGTTGGGGAGGCACGCGGTGAGCGCGAGAAGCGCGGCGGCGGCGAATGTAAATCGTTTCACGAAGTGAGCTTTCGGATGAGGCCTTCTTGGACGACGGACACGACAAGGTGTCCGTCCTGGTAGATGAGGCCACGGGCGAGACCGCGAGCGCCTGACGCCGAGGGGGTGTCTTGGGCGTACAGAAACCAACGGTCGGCACGAAACGGACGGTGAAACCACATTGCGTGGTCGAGGCTGGCCATCATCACATTACCTTCGACGTGCGTAACGCCGTGAGGTCGCGTCACCGTGTCAAGAAGACTCATATCTGACGCGTACGTGAGCACACACTGATGAAGGACATCGTCAGCGGGTAGCTCGCCATCGGCTCTCATCCACACGAACTGGTTTGGGGCTAGGGGTTCGCCGCTTCTCCCGATTGGGTCGGGGCCGACGTAGCGAGTGTCGATTGGACGAGGCCGCGTATACCAGTCGCCGAGCAGGTCGGCGTGTGCGGCGTTTCGGGTATGGAAGTCGGGAAGAGTCTCAGGGTCAGGGATGTCAGCGGGCGCATCGACCTGGTGCTCAAAGCCTTCCTCGAGCGAGTGGAACGACGCCGAGAGATGGAAGATCGCGGCGCCGTGCTGGATGGCGACGACTCGTCGGGTAGTGAACGAGCGGCCGTCACGGATGCGTTCGACCTGATAAAGAATCGGAACCGTCGGGTCGCCAGGGCGAAGAAAGTAGGCATGCAGAGAATGCGCGGGCGCGTCGGTAACGGTGCGTGATGCCGCGACGAGTGCCTGCCCAGCGACCTGGCCGCCAAAGACGCGTTGGCGACTTTCGTCTGGCGAGTCGCCCCGAAATACGTTGACTTCGATCTGTTCCAGGTCGAGAAGGTCGACGAGATTTTGCACGGCTTCTTGGCTCACGTCGACCATTGTGCCCGCCACACGCGTACAGGTGGTGGCGCTGGCAAAGGAAGTCCGTAGCGCAAGGCGCGTGGCGGGTGGTCCCGGGAGTGGTGTCATGGCGCTAGCCTCAACTCGTGCCTGGATCGAGTGGTTCCCATCAAGCAAGCCTCATGGCTCGCGCGCAAAGCGAGCAGGGCCGCACCGCCATCCGCTACTTGGGCGTTTCTGTCGTCAATGTGCTCAACCATCAGGTTGTACTTTTCATCGCCAACACCATCTGGGGCTGGTCTGCTGGCTGGTCAAACGTGTTCGCCGCGTGTGTCGCCGCTGGCCCCGCCTACTTGCTGAGTCGGGCATGGGTCTGGGAAGTATCTGGCAAACATGATCTCCGCAAAGAGGTGCTGCCCTTCTGGATCCTCGCTGTTGTCGGTCTCGTGGTGTCGACCGCGTCCGCCGCTGCGGCCGGGCAGATCTTCGGCGATGGCATCTTGGTGAATATTGGGAGTCTCGTCGGCTACTTCGTCGTGTGGGTTGGCAAATTTGTCCTGCTCGGCCGGATCTTCGACGATCGTGCCGAGCAGATTAAGGTCGAGCGCAGCGGGGCCGACGATGTCTGAGCGGCGATGAGACCTGAGCAACAGAGCGTCGCCGAAGCCGCCCGTGGGTTTATGCCTCCAGATGAGGGCTTGGCGCTGTGGCGTGCTGCCACCGAGGCCCCTGCTGGGGCGCTGCTCGAAGTTGGTTCGTATTGTGGCAAGTCGGCGTGTTACATCGGCCCCGCCGCGGCCGCCGCGGGGCAGACGCTCTTCTGTGTAGACCATCACCGTGGCTCCGAAGAGAACCAGGCCGGCTGGGAATGGCATGAGCCAGACCTTGTCGATCCCGTCGTCGGCAAGATGGACACACTCCCGCATTTTCGTCGCACCGTGCACGAGGCCGGGGTCGAAGACTCTGTCATCGCCGTTGTCGGCGAATCAGCGAGGGTGGCCCGGCTCTGGACTACGCAGCTGGCATTTCTCTTCATCGATGGTGGGCACGGCGTTGAGCCCGCTCGGCTTGACTACGAGCTATGGACACCCCACGTCGCGTTAGGAGGCACGCTCGTGATCCACGACGTGTTCCCCAACCCAGAAGATGGCGGACGGCCGCCCTATGAAGAGATCTATCTCCCTTCGCTGGCGTCCGGCCAATTCGCTGAGCTGAGTGCGACTGGTTCGCTTAGGGTTCTGCAGCGAATCGGCAGCTGATACAGCGCTGGGTTACCCTAACTCCCACATCACTGTAGGGGATAGGGAGCGCGCCGATGGCAACCGCAGAACTCAACGGAACGACGATCAATTACACCGACTCCGGGGGTGACGGACCGGCGATCATCTTCAGCCATGGGTTCCTTATGGACCACACGATGTTCGACGCCCAAGTCGCGGTGTTCTCGTCCGACTACCGGTGTATTGCTTGGGACGAGCGCGGTTTTGGAGAGACTAAGGCCCCAGGGCCGTTCACGTATTGGGACTCGGCGGCCGACGCCATTGCACTTCTCGACCATCTTGGTATCGACCAGGCCGTGTTCGTTGGAATGAGCCAGGGAGGGTTCCTGTCGCTCCGGGCCGCACTTGGCGCTCCAGAGCGAGTACGTGCCCTTATCAACATCGACACTGCGGCTGACGTTGACGATGAGGAGACCCTCGAGGGTTATCTCGGGATGATGGCGGCGTTCACGAGTGGCGACGAGGCAACCGTCGATGCCGTTGCCCAGGGTGTGGCACAACTCATTCTTGGCGATGAAGACCTGGCCGCGACCTGGATCCCGATCTGGAAGTCACAGATCGACGTTCACGATCTCACTATCTCTGGTGGCGCTCTGCTTAGCCGTGATGACATTTCGGCCGACATCGAGAAAATCGCCTGTCCCGTACTTGTCATTCATGGCAGTGAAGATCAGGCCATCGACGTGTCGCGGGCGCAGACCCTTGCCGCCGCGGTGCAAGACTGCCGGGGTGTCGTGATCGTTGACGGCGCCGCTCACGCTCCAAACATGAGCCACCCCGAGATCGTCAACGGCGCCATGCAAGAATTCCTCGCCGCCCTCTAGCCGCTGCCTTTTAGTGACGAGTGAAGAGATCTGACGTGGGGTTCTGGCCATACAGGGCGTCGGCCGCGAGGATGACGGCCGCCGCGGTGTACGTGCTGCGTTCCATATCGGGGTAGTACACGAGCTCGGGAAAGACGAGACCGGTGAAGTAGCGGCCTTCGTCGTCGCGTAGCGCGTGGGCCCAGCGAAACAAGTCGTGGGCCTTCTGTCGCTCGCCCGCCGCGAGGTGCGCGATGACGCACTCGCACGTCTCGGCTGCGGTCACCCACGGCCGGTCGGACACGCAGCGAACGCCCTTGTCGACCATGATGAACGTGTCCCACTTATCTTCGAGCATCGCCGCGGCGGCATCGCCGGTGACCGCACCGGTGAGGACCGGGTAGTACCAATCCATTGCCCAACGTTCCTTTGGTTCAAAGGCGTCTGGTTCGTTGGCGATGACGTTGACGAGCCGGTCGCGCCCTTCGATCCAATGGGGACGTTCGTGGCCGAGGAGTTCGGCAAGCCATGATGCGCAGCGGAGTGAATGACTGATTGACGACGAGCCGGTGAGAAGTGCGTACGACCACGGGCGGCCGTCTTGGTGTCGAGCCCAGATTACTTCGCCGCGTTTGGTTTGAAGATCGAGTACAAACTCGGTTGCTCGGTCAACGACCGGCCAGTACGTATCGACGAAACTGCGATCTTGAGTGACGAGCCAGTGGTGCCAAATGCCGGCGGCGATGTAGGCAATGCAGTTGGCGTCGAGCTTGGCGTCTTCGATGCCATCGCCGAGGTAGTAGTTGTGCCAGCTCCCGTCGGGGCGCTGCCGGTCAAATAGCCACTGATAGCCGAGTTCGGCTTCGGCGATGAGGCCGCAGGTGGCAAGCGCCATTACAGCCTCGACATGGTTCCACGGGTCTGCGTGACCGCCAGGAACCCACTCGATCATTCCGTTTGGGAGCTGCCACTCCGCGATCGTTGCCGCTGTCTTCGCAACGTCGGCTTGGGTGAGCACCCCCTCGACGCGAGGAATCTGCATCCGTGACGTCACGCCGATGTGAGCGGCTTGTCGGCGTATTGGATCAGGCTCTTGCCGAGCACCGGGTTGAGAATGCGCTCGGTCGTGCGCGTCAGCGCCGGTGCGTCAGTGATGTCCCAGGTCAGCAGCTTGAGGTACGCCTTGACGAGTGGGTTCTCGGTGTTGTCGAGGCCGACGGCACACTTGAGCCACCAGTAAGGGGAATGCAGCGCATGGGCTCGATGGCTGTCGCCGGGAACGAACCCAACATCAGCGAGCTTGGTCTGGAGCTCAGGCTGGCCGTAGATACGAACGTGTCCACCTACTGCCACCGGCGCGTGGTAGTCGCTATTGATCCACCAGCAGATCTGCTCGGGGAAGGTCGATGGCACCGTTGCGGCAAGCCGACCACCCGGCTTCAAGACTCGGAAGAGCTCTGCCATGACGCCAAGGTCGTTTGGTACATGCTCGAGGATCTCCGAGGCGATGATGCGATCGAATGAGTCATCAGCGAAGGGAAGCGTGAGGCCATTGGCTTGCACCGAAGTAGTCGAGCGGGATTCTGGCATCTCGCCTGACACAATCATCGCAGCGAAGGTATGGAGCGTTGTTAAAACCTCGTCGAACGCGAGGTCGGTGGCCACAACGTCGGCGCCACGTCGTGCTGTTTCGAATGCGTGGCGACCGAAACCGGCGCCAAGGTCGAGCACGAGCATGCCAGGCCGAAGATCGAGTCGGTTGTAGTCAACGGTGAGCATTAGCTGTCCTTCTTTGCGTGTTCGCGCATCGCAATGACCTCGCGGTATTGCTCGACGGTTCGAACAGCAGTGTGGCGCCAGGTGTAAAGCTCGCTCACCCTGGTTCGACCGGCCGGCCCAATCTTGGCGAGAAGCTCTGGGTTGCTGAGGCCCCGCTCAAGTGCGGCGTGAAGCGAATCGGCGTTGCCCGCTTCGCAACGGAGAACGGTTTCGCCGTCGACGCCCGTGACCTCTGGCAGCGCCCCACCATCGGTCGCAACAAGTGGTGTTGCGGTCGCCATTGCTTCGACTGCGGGGAGCGAGAAGCCCTCGTACAGCGACGGAACAACGGCCAGTTCGGCTTCGGCGTAGAGATCGACGATCGTCTGATCGGGAACCCCGGTGACGAACGTGATGTGCTCGGACAAGCCGAGTTCTTCTATGAGCTTGGCTGATGGCCCGCCCGGCTTCGCCCGTCCGATGACGGTGAGGCTGACATCGTTTCGGGTGGTGCGCAGCTTAGCCATCGCTTCAAGAAGGAACTTGAGGCCCTTCAGTTCGACGTCGGCGGAGGCCGTGGTAATCAGGCGGCCAGGAACGCGAGCGACTCCTGGAATTGGCTTGAAGAGATCAGGGTCGACGCCGACATGCACGAGGCGCATGCGATCGCGATCGACGCCCATGTCGTCATGAATATCGGTGATCGAGTTTTCTGACACGACCACGATGCGGGGCATGCGTTGGGCGACACGGCCCTGCATCTTCACGAAGTTATACCAGCGGCCGACGCTGATCTTCTTGCGCCAGTTTGGTGCCGCCTCGATTTCGAGCTTGCGGTCGACGGTGATCGGATGATGCAAGGTGACGAGCGTTGGCATGAGTTTGTTGATGCCCAACATCCCGTAGCCAAGACACTGGTTGTCGTGGACGATGTCGAACTCATTGTGGCGCTGCTTCATCATTTGCCACGCGCGGTAGCTGAACGACAATGGTTCGGAGAACGTGCCGGTCGAAAACTGGAGGATCTCGGCAACGTCGGGCAGAGTCTTGATCTCCCAATACGCCGGGAAACGGCCAGGGTATTGGTCGTTGAAGATGTCGAGGCTTGGCAGCTTCGTCAGAGCGATTCGTTCGTCAAGATCCGGGTATGGCTGGCCGCTTATTACTTCGACACTGTGCCCAAGATCGACGAGGGCTTTGGTGAGGTGACGGGTGTAGATGCCCTGGCCGCCAACGGTCGGTTTCGACCGGTAAGAGAGATACGCCAGCTTGAGCGGCTTTTCTTCGATTGACATCAATTTCCGTTTCTGCAATTCGCACCCGCTGCTCGCGGGTAACGCTGTAAGGCTAGTGGAGCGACCGTGAAACGATGTACCGTCCTCATCATGCGAGCCGTTGTCCAACGAGTCAGCCACGCGAGCGTCACCGTGGACGGTGAGCTGACTGGAGCGATTGGGTATGGCCTTTGCGTGCTCGTCGGCGTCACCCACGATGACGTCGAGGCTCAGGCGGTCAAGCTGGCGGAGAAGCTATGGAAGTTGCGGATCTTTTCCGATGATGACGGCAAGATGAATTTGTCGGTCGCTGATGTGTCTGGCGAGGTGCTCCTGATTAGTCAGTTCACGCTCTACGGCGATGCCGCAAAGGGTAATCGCCCGTCCTACATCACGGCCGCTCGGCCCGAGGTGGCCGAACCGTTGATCAATCGGGTTGGCGCCCGCCTCGCCGAGTTAGGCGCAACCGTCGCCACCGGTCGGTTCGGTGCCGACATGAACGTCGAACTCCTCAACCAAGGCCCCGTCACCCTCGTGATTGACCTCTAGCTAAGTGGAGCGAGCGTTTCCGAGCGAGCGGGAAAACGAACACTTGGGGGTCAGACCCCCAAGTGTTCGCTAGAGGAGAGGGAGCACGTCGCTGGCGAAGAGCGCGATTGACTCCGCGACGAGCGACCAGGGCATGCCGCCGGCATCCATCAGCACGAGGTGGCGGTCGAGGTTCAGTAGGTCGTTGATCTCTGCGATGCGCTCGGCAACCTCGGCGGGGCTTCCGGCGATTGCGGGTCCAGCCAACAACGAGTTGTAGTCGACCGGTCGGCCACCGCTGCCGCGAATGGCCATCGCAAACTCGCGATAATGCTCGAGGTAGGGCTGCCACTGTCGCTTGGCGTCTTGTGAGTTTGGCGCAACGTGGACGTGGCTCGGCATGCCAACCTGGTGTTGGTGTGCGTGGCTAGCAAGATCGAAGTTCGTTCGATAGAACGCAGTGATCTCAAGGTAATCGACGGGCCAGCGAAACAAGCTTGGCAGCATGAACGGCATCCCTGTGTCGGCTGCGAGCTTGGCGGAGATCTCTGAGGAACCGCCGCCGACCCAGATTTCTGGATGGGGCTGTTGGATCGGCCGGGGTTGGATCGTGAGGTCTTCGAAGCCAGTGCGGTACTCGCCAGACCAGGTCACTGACTCTTCAGTGAGTAGGCGCAGCACCAAACGAAGGGACTCGGCGAACTTGGGACGCAGCTCGTCGAACGACTCGATGCCGAAGGCATGAAGGGTCTCTTCTGACGCGCCCCGTGCGAATGTGACCTCGGCCCGGCCGTTGGTCAGGATGTCGAGCAACGCCAGCTGTTCGGCGAATCTCACCGGATCGAGGTTGGCCAACAACGACACCGACGTGCCGAGCCGGATTCGCTCCGTCTTGGCGGCCATGTAGCCAAGCGCCAATTCAGGCGCAGGCATGATGTAGTGGCTGAAGTGGTGCTCGCCTAGTCCGAACGAATAGAACCCAACGTCTTCCGCGAGCACAGCTTGGCTGACGAGTTCGTGGATGCGTTGTGACTGAGACGTCTTCGCTCCACTGACCGGGTCGGGCAGATGGTCGGCGAGGCTGATGAGTCCGTACTTTGTCACCGGAATCGGCTATTTCCCGGCTGGCCCAGGCCAGATCAGGTCGGTGCCGTCATAGACGCTTGGTGCGACTGTGGTGTTGAGCATTGCTTCCCAATCCGGCATCGATTCGAGAATACCGTTGTCGACCATGAGTCGGACCTCGGAGCCGAGTAGCTCAGAGTTAATGGTGCCGAGGCCCTGACCAGTTGGCACTGATGACAGGACGAGCGCAGCCTCGGTGTTCCAACGAGGACCCTCAGTCGTTTCGTTGTAGAAGGCAAAGTCGGTTGTGGCGAGCTTTGAGACCGCCAAGGTGACGGCTTCGTCGGGGGAGGCGAGGGCGTCCTGCATGCCCTTGAACGACGCCCGGAGGAAGTCTTCAACGGCACCGGGGTGTTCGTCGAGGAAATCTTGCGTGGTGACGAGATATCCGAACGATCCAGGAATGTCGAAGTCGCTTGGCGAGAACAGTCGGTACTCGATGCCCGCTGCGTCCATCACGAATGGCTCGTTGTTTGAGTAGACGGGAAGCGCATCGAGATCGAGGTTGAATCCCTCGTTGACGGGGTCGAAGCCAACTTGAATCTCGTCGAACGTACCCCGTGGTGCCCCCTCTGCCGCGAGCATGTTTTGGATCGAGGTCGGGATGTCGAACTTGACGCCAATGGTTCCGCCTTGGAGTTCGGCGATCGTGGCCACTCCATCGGCTGGGACGGCGAGCGCCTCGATTGGCACATTGCCGTAGTGAGCAATCACGACCATGCCTGCGTCGGCGTTGAGGTTGGCGTTGAGCACGTCGGTGATGTTGCCGACGTTTGCGATTTGCACCTGGCCTGCGGCGAGAAGACCAGCGTTTGTACCTGTGTCCGACGGGACGAGTTCGACGTCGAGGCATACATCGTCGTAGTACCCCTTCTCTTCGGCCACGAGCACATCGACGATGCCGGCATCGGCGGCGAAGGTGAAGCCCGACGCGTACGTGACGGTGCCTGCGGCCTTGTTCTCTTCGCAACGGTTGCCTGATTCGGCAGCGCTGTCGCCGTCGCTCGTGCACGAAGCGGCGAGTATGGCAACTGCGACGAGGGCGCAAGCCTTGGTTGATCGAAACATGAGGGAACCTTGTCTACAGGGAGAGCTGGGATGAGTGCCAGTGAAGCATGCGCTTCTCTAGAGCGGTAACCGCAGCGGTTGCGAGTACGCCGAGCAGTGCGGTGCAGAATACAGCCGCCCAGGCTTGGTTCACATTTTTACTACCTGACCACGCGACCCGGAACACATTGCCGAGGCCAGCGGTCGAAATACCGGTGAGTTCGGCGATGACCGCGCCGAGCAGGGTGAGCGTGAACGCGATCTTGGCCACGCTGAACACTGCAGGAAGCGCATACGGCACCCGAAGATGCCACAAAATCTCCCACCGGGAGGCGTCGACGGAGTGCACTACTTCGAGGGTGGCAGGGTCGACCGAACGAAGCCCGGTGAATGTGGCTGAGGTGAGCGGGACGAACGCGAACAGGGCGGCAACCACGATCTTTGGCCAGTAGTTCAGGCCGAGCCAGTTCGACAGAATCGGTGCCAGCACGACCACTGGTGTCGCTTGGATCATGATGAGAAGCGGCCAGCCTGCTCGCTCGAGAGTCGAGGAAAGCGCCATAGTTGTGGCGACGATGCTGGCGAGGACAAAGGCGACGACGAGTCCACCGACCGCTTCACCGAGTGACACCAATGAGTGTTCGGCGTAGAACCCTAGGTTGCTGAAGACCTCGCCAAAAACAGACGTGGGTCGGGGCAAAACGATCGCACGCACACCGAAAATGCGAACGTAGAGCTCCCACACCGCAAAGAATGAGCCAATGCCCGCGAACGGGATGAGCCGATCGCTCAGCGACATCAATGGTCTCTGGTCTCGGTGAATAGGGCCGACCGAAGTCGAGCGGCGAGACGATGGAAGTCGGAAGAGTCTTCGATGCCCTCGGAGCGTGGCCGAGCAAGGTCGATTGCTTCATTGGCAACGATTGACGCTGGCTTCGCTCCCATGACAAGCACACGGTCGGACAGCACGAGTGCTTCTTCGATGTTGTGCGTGACAAAGAGAATGGTGGCCTCGGTGTCGCGCCAGAGGTCGAGCAAGAGATAGCGCATCTCTGAGCGCGTCATCTCGTCGAGTGCGGAGAACGGCTCGTCCATGAGCAGAATTGGTGGCCGCAACGCGAACGCCCTCGCGAGGGATACACGCTGTTGCATACCGCCGGAGAGCTCTCCCGGTAGTGAGTGAGTGACCTCAGACAATCCGACCGCCGCGATGATCTCAGAAACTGCGTTGTCGTCGAGGCGGCCATTTCGATGGAGCGATTGCAGCAACGTGACGTTTTGCCTGACCGATTTCCACGGCAGCAGTGCTGGCGTTTGGGGAACAAAGCCGAAATGCTTGCGCTCCCGTGCCTCCGCTGGTGTTTCGCCGTTGATGGTAATGCTGCCCGCATCAGCATCGAGGAGCCCGCACACGAGACGAAGCAACGTTGACTTTCCGCAGCCGCTGGGGCCGATAATGCTGACGAACTCGCCAGCTGCGACCGAGAGATTCAGATCGTCGAATACGATGACCTTGTCGTCGGCCCGTCTGAACCGCTTCCGGAGACCGCGAATCTCGAGAGTGTTTGCTGACGTCTGCTTAGGAGTCTGGCTGCTCATCGGGCTCGGCCTCCCTTCGAGACAGGCTGAATGCTGCGGCCGCCAGCGTATAGAACAACGCCGGCCACACTCCAACCCGAGCGCCAAGCGTCATACCTTCGCGCATCTCGACCGTCGCCTGCAGCACCTCTCGAGTGCCGATGTCGGTTCGCTGCTGGACAGTGCCGTCTGGGGCAATGATTGCGCTCAGACCGGTTGGAGCGGCCACCACAACCCAACGGTCGAACTCGAGAGCTCGAAGCTGGTTTGAGGCGATCTGCTGGGTGTGCACTTGTGTGAGCCAGTAGGACGAACCGTTGGTTGGGTTGGTGAGCAGTTGCGCACCTTCCTTGATGGCGTGGCGAGAGCGGTTCTCGAAATACCCCTCCCATGAGATGGCTACCCCAACCGGTCCAACCGGAGTGTCGAGCACTGGTGGCTCGGTGCCCTGAATCACGTCAGCGGCGGGGATTTCGCCACTGAATTGCTCGATCAGACCACGAAGCGGGACGAACTCGCCGAACGGAACGGTTCGGACCTTGTCGTACCGGTCCATCGTTACGCCATCAGGCCAGACCGCAGTATGGAAATTGACAGTGGCGGTGCGGTCGTTGACCGGAAAGAACCAGCCGGGAAGGAGGGTGGCGTTGTAGTCGATCGCCGTTTGGCTCACGAGCTCTTCCGCGGTCTCCATGGCCAAATATGCGCCGGGGTTGACCACATTTTCTGGCCACAGGATCAGGTCGACCGGCCCGCTGATCTGTTTTGTCGCTTCGATGGTGCGGGCGAGTACGACGGGTTGTTGGTCTGAGGAAGCCCTGGTTTGTGTTGGGCCGCCACTTTGGATCGCGGCGATGTCGGCTTCACGAACGACGGTGCTCCGTGGGTGGGCGTAGGCTGCCCCGACGAGGAGCGCCGTAATTCCGATTGCGACAGCAACTGGTGACCACTCCTGATGCAACGCTGCGTTGAGGGCCTGCCCGAGCGCCACAACAAGCAGGACAATGAGCAGGGGGCCGGCGAGTCGTGCGGTCATCCCTAGCGGCGTATTTACCTGACTCAAGGCGATGTTGGCGAGCGGGACACCACCAAACGGGAAGCTCCAACGGGCGAGTTCGGCCACCGCAACCGCCCCTGGAAAAACGAGACGCCGTCGGAGGCCGTCTGATGGCGTGAGTGCGGCTGCGAGTCCGAAGTAGCAAGGGAAGAGCCCGGCCGCAATCAGGTATCCGGGTGGGGTGAGCGCGGCCATCCAGAGCATGGCGGGGAAGAACCACGCAGCCGACGCGAGCCACATTCGTCTGAACCGCCGCCAGCGGCCCTCGGTATCGATCAGACCGTCAACGAGCGCGAAACCAATGAACGCCAACGGCCACCAGCCCCATGGTGGGACTGATCCAGCAATGCAGACGCCAGCAAGGACAGCGCGCAGCGAGACAGGGATCTTGTTCAAGCGGCGAGTCTCTTCGCCAGGGCGCGGGCGCCCCCGATGCAGGCGGGGAGCCCGATGCCGGCATAGGCCGCCCCTATGAGGTGCACATGCGGCGCATCTGCTGCGACCGACGAGAAGATGTTTGCAACGCGACCAGCGTGGCCGGGGACGTACTGCGGAAGAGCATCATGCCAGCGATGCACACGGACAGCCAGCGGCTCGGCCGTGATAGGGATGATGGCGCTCAGCTCGCCCATGAGGGTGGCGACCAGTTCGTCGTCGCTCAGTTCCATGGCTCTTGTGTCACCGTAGCGACCCGAGGTCATTCGAATCAGCACGGTTTCGTCTCGCTGATAGTGCGCCCACTTCGTACTGAACCAGGTGGCCGCGGTCATGACGCCGCCTTCGACGACAGGACAGAGAATGCCGGACGCATCGAGAACCCGATCGATGCCGTTGATGGGCAACTCGACCGTGACTTGGGCGACGCTCGCGTAGTCGATTTCGCTCAGCAGTCGGGCCGCGACGGGGGCGATCGGGGCCAGAAGCGGAGCGGCGGCAAATGCCGGAACCGACACGATGATGTGATCGGCGTCGAGACCTTCGAGCGAGTCGATCGGCGAGTTCAGGTGGAGTGAGTCTTCTGGCAGCGCCGCGACGAGTTCGTCGATGATTCGCGCTATCCCGCCCGGCAGACCAAAGAAGACCGGCTCGTTGGCGCCAGCCGAGCCGAGGGTTGCGCCAACATTCGCTCTCGCCTCAAGGAGCGCCGCTATGAACGAGCCGCCTTGCCGAGCGGCGGCTGCCAGCTGGGGTGAGGCTGAGTTGAGGCTGAGTCGGTCGATGTCGGAGGCGTTGATGCCGCCGAGAAGTGGTGAGATCAGTCGATCGGTGACTTCGTCGCCGAGACGAGCCCGGCAAAATTCACCAACGCTGATGTCGTCGCCAAACTCGGTCGTTGGTCGCGTGAGGTCTTCGGCTGCTCGAGCGGCACCGTCGGCAGAGATGACGCCCGACTTGGCGAGCAGGTCGAGATCGGTTGGCACGCCAAGCACGGTCCCGGCCGGCAGCGCATGCAATGCGCCGTCACGACGGATGTAGGCGGGGACAGGCGATACCGGGCTCGTGAGTTCGGCAGCTAGTCCTAAATCGGCGCAGAGTTCTCGCCCCTGTGGCACACGGGCCAGGAACGTGTCTGGACCGGCGTCAACGATGCGGTCGCCGACCAGAGAGCTGTACACCTTGCCGCCCCAACGGTCGCTGGCCTCGTAGACGTTGACCTTCCAACCCGATCGATGGAGGTCGTACGCAGCGACGAGACCACTAATGCCTCCACCAACAATTGCCGCGGTCTGTGCTGGCTCTGTCATGAGGCGTGAACGAGGTCGACGATCCGCTTGAGGACGTCGGGGTTGGCGGTAGGCAGGACGCCGTGTCCGAGGTTAAAAATATGACCGGGGTTGCCTGCATTGTCGTCAAGAATGCGCTTGACCTCGCGCTCGATAACTGGCCACGGCGCAAACACCAGCGCCGGGTCGAGGTTGCCTTGCAGCGCGACCTTGCCACCGGTTCGTTCGCGGGCAACGGGAAGAGGGGTTCGCCAATCGACGCCAACAACCTCGGCCCCAGCCTCGGCGATGAGAGGGAGGAGCTCTCCGGTATTGATGCCGAAGTGGATGCGGGGAACGCCGAGATCTTTCATCGCGGCCATAATGCGGGAGCTGTGAGGCAGGACGAATTCTCGGTAGTGCTCGGGACGAAGTGCTCCAGCCCACGAGTCGAAGAGCTGAACTGCTGATGCACCATGCGTGACCTGGTTGGTCATGGTGGCGATGGCAAGATCGCTGATTCGGTCGGCGAGCTTGTGCCATAGCTCGGGATCACCGAACATCAATGCTTTGACCTTGGCGTAGTCACGAGATGGTTTGCCTTCGACAAGGTACGACGCCATCGTGAATGGACCGCCAGCGAAACCGATCAGTGGAATATCAAGCTGCGCAACAAGGTTGTCAACCGTCTGCGATTGGAACCACAGGTCGTCTTCGATGTCGAGGGGCCGCAGTCGCTTCAGGTCGGCTGCAGTTGCGAATGGCTGCTCGCAAACAGGGCCGATACCGGGGGCGATGTCAATGCCGAATCCGCTCGCCCATACAGGAGTCACGATGTCGGAAAAGAGAATCGCGGCATCGACGCCATACCGTCGCACCGGCTGCATGGTGATCTCGGTGCCTCGGTCGGGATCGCGAATGGCGTCGAGGATCGTGCCCTCGCCCCGGACGGCCTTGTATTCAGGCAGGGAACGCCCCGCCTGGCGCATGAACCACACCGGGATGCGATCATGCGGCTGTTGAAGAGCGGCGGCAATGAAAGGGGAGTCGGCGAATCGGCTAGTCACTCGCTGAACGGTACCGCCCCTGCGCCCGACTACCCCGGCGGGGCCGCGGCCGAAATGTCCCCCTATCCGGGAGGCAGCGTCCGGCTTGGTCACGATCCCACTAGCCTGATAGTCGCTATTTTCGCAGGAGCCCAGTGACTGATTTCCATCCCGAGCTTGATGCTGAGCAGGCCCACCTCGACCGTGCCTATGAACGGCTCGAAGAGAGCCGCGCCGAGGCCCTGAAACTGCGCTCGATGGTTGAAGTTGGTCAAGGAGGCACAAACCAGGCCCGTTGGGAGCGCGAAGTCATCAACGAGAAGGTTGTTACTCGGCTCGCTCATCTCAACATCGGCGACCGGTCATTGGCGTTCGGTCGAATCGATGTGGAGCCTGATGCCGGCGGCGGCAGCTTCCACATTGGTCGGGTTGCGATCGCTGATACGAATCAAGAGCCGCTCATCGTCGATTGGCGAGCACCGATTGCCGAGGGGTTCTTTCGTGCGACAGGTAGAGACCCGCAAGGGCTCGTTCGCCGACGACACTTTATTAGCCGTGGCCGCAAGCTGTTGGGTCTCGAAGATGAGTTCTTTGGTGAGAACGCGGGCAAAACCGTTGCGACGGTTGATGGACGCGAACTCCGGGGACAGGGCGCCCTGGTCGCGGCTCTAGAGACGAGCCGAACCGGGCAACTCGGCGACATCGTCGGCACCATCCAGGGCGAACAAGACGAGATCATCCGGGCGCCGATGCCAGGCGTTCTGATTGTCCAGGGCGGGCCCGGCACCGGAAAGACTGTCGTTGCCCTGCATAGGGCGGCGTATCTGCTCTATACCAATCGTTTCCCGCTCGAGGGCCAGGGCGTCCTCGTCGTCGGTCCGAATCGATTGTTCTTGCGCTATATCGAGCAGGTCTTGCCGTCGTTGGGCGAGGCTGGTGTTGAGATGGCGGTGTTGGCCGACCTCGTCCAGCGGGTTCGAGTAACCGGCCGCGACGAGCAGTTGGCGGCACGGGTCAAGGGCGACCTTCGCATCGTTAACGTGGTTCGGCGAGCAATTCGTGATCGGCAGCGGCCCCTCAACCAAGACCTCGTCATTGGCATGGGCATCCGCAAGCTTCGGGTACGCCGCGATGACACTGTGGAAATCGTGAAGCAGGCCCAGCGTCGCTACAAGACGCACAACCCGGCGCGCCGCTTCGTGGCCTCAGAGTTGGTCAGACTGCTCGCGGAAAGCCATCCCGACGATGCCGACTTCACCGTTGTCGAAGAGCAGGTCGTCGGCACCAACGAGTTTCGAGCGGCGATGCTCTGGATGTGGCCATCGCTTTCGCCTGCTCAGCTTCTGCATGATCTCTACGGCTCGAAACGGTTGCTTCGGTCGGCATCGAAGGCGCTCAATGAATCGGAGTTTGAGTCGCTGTATCGCCCCTGGCAGCCCGAAGGAGACTCCTCGAAGGTCATCTGGACAACCGACGACGTGCCAGTGCTCGATGAGGCATGGGAAAACCTTGGCCCTGTCACGAAGCAGCATGACGACGATGTCCGGACCTACGGCCACATTGTGGTTGATGAGGCACAAGACCTTTCGCCGATGCAGCTTCGTATGCTCACTCGACGCTCGCTTAACGGGTCGATGACCGTCGTTGGTGACATTGCTCAGTCGACGGGGGCCTGGGCTCACAACGACTGGAGCGAGGTACTGCAGCACCTCCCCAACAAGAAGCCGTCTAGTCGGCGCTACCTCACCGTTGGTTACCGCATCCCCGGACCGTCAATGGAGTTGGCCGCGAAGGTTTTGGCAATTGCTGCGCCAGAACTTGATCCGCCCGTCGCGGTTCGCACCGACGGCGATGAGCCACGCTTCGTGACGGCGACCGCCGATGGCCTGGTCGATGCGGTCGTAGCCGAGGCCCAGTCCGAAGCACGGGCGACCGAAGACGGAAACGTCGCCGTCATCGCCTCAGACTCTCTCTACGACATGATCGTTGCTGGCTTCGAGTCCGCCGGTGTGTCTGTCGGGCACGCTCCCCGCGATGGTCTTGAGCACCCGATCACGGTGGTGCCGGTGAGTTTGGTGAAGGGCCTCGAGGTCGACTCGGCAATTGTTGTCGAGCCGGCAGCCATTTTGCGAGACGAGCTACAAGGCACGCGCTCTCTGTATGTCGCAGTAACCCGAGCAACGAAACGGCTGGCGCTCATTAACGTCGAACCGCTCCCTGACTTTCTCCAGCCCGATGGGGTTGTTCCCGTGCCAGCGAGCGAGCCAACCGATGCGACAGCGGTTCAGGCCGAACCGGACCGTATGGGCTCGCGAGTCGATACGAACGACCAGCAATCGCTCTTTTAGGCCGAGGTTTCGTCGTCGTCGCCAACTACTGGCGGCTCGAATGACGCATTCTCATACGGGTTTGGTGTGTCCAAAGGTGAGGTTGGCACTGGTCCTGGTGGAGGCGGCGTCGCAACCGAAGGCGCCGGGTATTGCAGGGGAGCGTGGGAGGCGACCTTCCTTACCTTCGGTGGTCGAGCATCGAGGCGTCGCTTGATAAAGCGGGTTGCCAGAGCGAGGAGACCGATGACGGGAATCCATGGCAGGAGCCAAGCGATCGTGATACCGACGACCCTGGTCAGGTACCAGAGCAGACCAAACCCGTTGTTGAAGGCCCGCCTTAGGGTCGGCAAGTCTTCGTCGTTGACGACAGGCTCATCGGGAAGCGAGTCGGGGTCGATTGTCATGTACACCGTGATGGTGGCGAGCGAGACTGATTCTTCTTGCGAGCGGAGTTGGGCCTTGAGTACCTCAACTCGTTCTTCGCGCTGAGCGATCTCGTTCTCCGCGGTTACTAGCTCGAGAACGGTTTCGGCCGCGTCGAACAGTTCCCGAGTCCGAATGAGGCTCGCTTCAGCGGTCTCGAGCCTGGCACGAAGGTCGATGATCTGGGCCGTGCGATCCTCAGTTGTCACCCACTGTGAGTCAACTTCTCCGAGGTCGCCAAATGCGTCGAGGGTGGCGTCGAACTTGTCACCTGGCACTTTGAACGTCAGCTCAGAACTGAACCGGCTCGTCTGTTCCTGGGCCACGAATCCGCTATTGGCAGCACCAATTGCATTCGCTTCACTTATCGATTGTTCAAGGTCGTCGACGAGCACGTTGACGTAACCGGTCCTGGCGATCAGACGACCAGCGGTGGTGGTGTCTTGGCCAGCCGATGCGCTGACCTCGCTTGGAGCCTCGAGCTGGGGTGCTGTGGCGTCACCAGCCTCGCTGAAATCCGCCGACTCTGCGGAACCAGCATCGTAGCTAGCGGAAGTGTCAGAGTCAGACCCGCAGGCGGCAAGCAGAAGCGAGAGTGCTCCTGCCGCGAGTAGTCGTCGAGTCGTCATGATGGGCCTTCCCCTAGTTGATACTTCATCGGCCATCGTCAGACGAAAGTAAGGAGCGTGCTGGTTCCGCGCATCGTGTGACGGTTCCGTGACGACTCGTGCCGCGGTACGCCTCTAGAACAGTCCGAGGACCCAATCTTTGATGTCAGCACCCCAGAAAATGCTGATCGCGGTGAAGACCACGAACATTAGAATGTAGATAATCAGCGTGTTGCGTGGGATCTTGCCGTCTTCGGGAACGCCCGGCATCCGGCGCCGCACCTGTTGGAGCAGGCGGTTGGCCCACTCAAACTCAGTCGCCAGTAGGGCCAGGCCCCCGGCAACGATGGCCCAACCGGGACCAGGCAATGGCATCAACACGATGCCGAGCACAACGAGTGCAAAGCCGCCAATGATCTTGGCCACGCGCACCACAATGTGGGCCCGTGC
>RCMY010000260.1_pt1 | contig 70381 bp, 58 predicted proteins | sample 2041341 | NCBI WGS metagenome assembly RCMY01 (sample SAMN09708234, study PRJNA481090) | Marine sediment metagenome, whole genome shotgun sequencing project. | reverse complement strand
GTAGGTGCTAACTCAGAAGTTGAGATGAAGGAAAAGAAGGATCGTGTAGACGATGCTCTTTGTGCAACACGTGCTGCAATGGAAGAAGGTGTTGTTGCCGGTGGTGGTACAACATATATCCGTGCTCTTTCTGCATTGAAGGATCTTAAGGGTGACAATGCTGATGAGCAGACAGGTATTAACATTGTTGAGCGTGCAATCACATCTCCTCTTCGTCAGATTGTAGCTAATGCTGGTGGCGAAGGCTCAGTTGTTGTCAACAAAGTAGCTGAGGGCGAAGGTGATTTCGGTTACAATGCTCGCACAGACAAGTATGAGGATATGAGAAAGGCTGGTATCATTGATCCAGCTAAGGTTGCTCGTGTCGCACTTGAAAATGCTGCATCAATAGCAGGTTTATTCCTTACAACAGAATGTTTGATTACAGATAAGCCAGAACCTAAGTCTGCTGCTCCAGTAGCACAGCCAGGTATGGGCGGTATGATGTAATCACGTTTGTAAACTGAATATAACAATCAAAGGGGGCTAATCTTACGATTAGCCTCTTTTTTTATGTTAATATGCTAATAATTATAAAAAAAAGTAGTAAACCTTTTGAATGTATTAGAAAAAACTCTATCTTTGCAATAGTTAAGATAAAAAAGTATCGGATTAAATCCGAAAAAGATATTTTTTTGATTTGTTTTAGTAGATTAGTTTTTAAGTAGTTTGTTTTTGAAAATCGGTTGTCGTGATGACATCCGATTTTTTTTTGTATCTTTGCAGAATGAAAATGAATATCAATTGGAAACGATGGGCTGTTATGGCACTTGTTGCTTTTCTGCTCATAATATTAACAGGGTCATTCTTTATGTCCCTAGGTATATTTATGGTCTTGTTGCTGATAGACAGTTTGCTAGGACAGTGGGAAAAGAAACGCAAGGACAAAGATGACGAATGATGTTCTTGTATTGATAGACGAATAAACAAAATATCACGTATGCAAAAGTTAACAAAATTATATGTTGATTATAAAGGCGAACAACCTGCAAATATTGAAAAACTTCCTGGTGCTGGCAGCAATAGACAATACTATCGTTTTGTAGATAAAGAGGGTGGAACTATTATTGGCGTTATTGGTACGAGCAGAGATGAAAACCATGCTTTTATATATATGGATAATCACTTCTCTATGCGAAAACTCCCTGTACCTAAAGTTTTAGCTGTCAGTGATGATGAATTGCGTTATCTACAGACAGATTTAGGTCATTCTTCTTTATTTGATGCAATAAAGGGCGGTAGAGAAGCTGATGGTAGATACAATCAGAAAGAACAGCAATTGCTGATAAAGACTATAAAGGAATTGCCTAGGATTCAAATAGAAGGCGCACGCGAAATGGATTGGACCAATTGCTATCCACAACCAGAATTCGACAAAGAAGGCGTACTCTTTGACTTAAACTATTTCAAGTATTGTTTTCTTAAAGCTACAGGATTAGATTTTCATGAACTTAAACTTGAAGCTAATTTTAGAATGTTTGCTAAAGATTTGACTTCTGAAAATTGCGACAGTTTTCTTTATCGCGATTTTCAAGCCCGCAACATAATGTTAGATGAAAATGATAATCCATACTTTATTGACTTTCAAGGAGGACGTAAAGGACCTTATTATTATGATGTAGCTTCGTTCTTGTGGCAAGCTTCTGCAAAGTATTCATTCAAACTTCGTCGCAAACTTGTTTATGAGTATTATAATTCTTTGAAAAATTATATAGAGGTTCCTTCTGAACGTCATTTTGTAGATAGATTAAGCTTGTTTGTCTTGTTTCGTACTCTTCAGGTATTGGGTGCTTATGGTTTCAGAGGATACTTTGAACGCAAAAAGCATTTCTTGGATTCAATACCACCAGCAATGGACAATCTTCGTGAACTTTTGAAGCTGAATCCCGAGATATTCCCATATCCTTATATGATGGGAATGTTGAAGAAGCTTACAGAAATGCCACAATTCTCACATAAAGAAGAACCAGCAGTCAGCAGAGCTGATGGATATAAAATCACTGATAGTAAAGTTTATGTGGCACATTCACAAGATGGCCCTGCAACTTTCTCTAGTTATGATGGTAAAGGTCCATTGGTTGTAAGTGTGAACAGTTTCTCGTTTAGAAAGGGTATTCCTGAAGATCCTTCTGGAAATGGTGGTGGATATGTTTTTGATTGCCGTAGTACGCATAACCCAGGACGTTATGAACCGTATAAAAAACTCACCGGACTTGACGAACCTGTTATCAGATTCCTTGAAGATGATGGCGAGATATTAACATTCTTAGAATACGTATATAAGTTGGCAGATCATCACGTCATGAGATATATTCAGCGTGGATTCACTAACTTGATGTTCTCTTTTGGATGTACTGGTGGTCAGCATAGGTCTGTTTATTGTGCACAGCATCTAGCTGAGCATATTTATAATAAATATGGCATTGAGGTACATGTGAATCATCGTGAACAAAATATACAACAGGTATTACTTAAAAAGTAATTAGATAATAATCAGTATATCCCTACATATTTAATGGCGGATATACTGATTATTGTATAGAGACATATTGCAGAATTATATTTCCAGTTATGAGTTTATGATTTGATTGCTGTTAGTGAGATATAAGTCTCTTTATGCGACTAAATGAATATTCTATATATAATGTACGTGCGCACGCGCATACTTGTAGTTTTTGAAAATTCCAAGCGTCGAAGTGACAACGCGTTGACTATCATTTACTTAAATGTGATTTTTCTTGAAATCAAATGTCGTCTTTTATGTTATTATTTCGAGTGCTTAGTGTCCTCAATTTTGAATAATGAAATCAGGTTTTTTTCATAATCATCATTTTTCTGTGTAAAAACACCCTGTTTTGCATCGCAGAAATCGCCTCGAAATCATACCTTATTTTGCATTACATCGATAAAACGCATAAAATACTGACTTTATGCTGACACTTGTTTTTTGCAAAAAGGTACTCTAACACTCTGATACACAATTGATAGACACTTTGACACTGTTTTTTTTGAAAACTATAGGAGAGGGATAAAACTCATTTCAAAGAGTGAAAATTGCGTTTCTACGACATAACGTTTTCGTTTTATCGATATAAAGTTTGCGTTTCTACGATCAAACGTTTTCATTTCTACGATATAAAGTTTGCGTTTCTATATAGAAAATCTTCAATAAAAAGACCGCTTGAATTATGACAATACAAAAATCACCTTGAATTACTACCTATTTTGCGTTGTATCGTTATAACACCAATTTTTTACGTAGCTAGAACGTAGCTGTCGTAGCTATGAATTTTGTTTTGTTCTCTGCAAATCCTTTGTACAAAGGACTTTCAAGCAGAGACGTAGCTGCGTAGCTATTTTTTTTAAAAACTTAGAGAACCCTTGGCCCTTAAACATGCGTTTTGCAATGTTATAAGAGGGAAATCAATGCAATGGGTGATTTCTTGCGTACGAATTTGCAGCAGTTCTAATTCCGTCCATACGTATAAAATCAATTACTCTACAATAAATTTTGTCATCTCGTGAAAAATGGTTATATTTGCACGCATTAAAAAAGAAAATGATGCAAGCAATGATTTTCGCAGCAGGATTGGGTACTCGCCTAAAACCTCTTACCGATAGTATGCCAAAGGCGTTGGTAAGAGTTGGAGGAGAGCCGCTGCTCAAACGCGTAATCTTTCGATTGAAAGACGCTGGATTCAATAGTATTGTTATTAATGTACATCATTTTGCAGGTCAGATTATAGATTATCTAAAAGAAAATAATAATTTCGGACTTGATATCAAGATTAGTGATGAATCATGTGGATTGCTCGAAACTGGTGGTGGCATAAAGAAAGCCATTCCTTTGTTTAATCCAAATGATCAGATACTCATACATAATGTGGATATATTGAGCAATGTAGACTTAAAGAAGTTTTATAATGTTGATCGCCGTGTTATGTGCAAGTCTTGTGGAGTTCCACATCGTCAGGCTGGGGCAGTGTTGCTTGTAAGCTGGAGAGAGACAAAGAGATATCTGATGTTTAATGATGACATGCTACTTGTCGGTTGGGTCAATATCGAAACTGGTGAGATCAAAAGTCCTTATGCTGAAGTGAAGTCTTCAACGGTAGATGAGCTTCGCAAAAACTATAATATGTATGCTTTTTCGGGCATTCATTCTTTCTCTCCTCAATTGTTCCCATTCATGTCTGATTATCCCGATAAGTTTCCAATAATGGATTTTTATCTGCAAAACTGTGATAAGATTGCTATTAAGGGATATGTGAAAGACGACTTGAAACTGATGGACGTTGGAAAACTCGACACGATAGATCATGCAGAGATTTTCCTTTCAGAATTGAATCAATAAAGAAACTCTATATTTAATCAAACAATTAATATGCAACAGAAGATTATTATTCTTGACTTCGGTTCACAGACAACACAGCTTATTGGTCGTCGTGTACGTGAATTGGACACCTTCTGCGAAATCTTACCTTACAACAAATTCCCTAATGATGATCCAAACATAATTGGTGTAATCCTTAGTGGAAGTCCTTATTCTGTTCATGATAAGGAGGCTTTTAAGGTTAATTTGAGCCAATTTATAGGCAAGTATCCAGTTTTGGGAATATGCTACGGTGCTCAGTTCATATCTTTCGCCAATGGTGGAAAGGTAGAACAGACCGGTACTCGCGAGTACGGACGTGCAAATCTTGAAACAATAGACTTGAGTACTCCTATTTTCAAAGATTTCAAAAAAGGTTCACAAGTTTGGATGAGTCATGGTGACACAATCACTGCTATTCCTGAAGGCTTTCATGTCACAGGTTCTACTGCCGACGTGAAATATGCAGCTTTCGCTAATGAAGAGAAGCGTGTATGGTGTGTGCAGTTCCATCCAGAAGTTTTCCATTCTACTCAGGGTACACAACTGCTGAAAAATTTCGTTGTAGACATCTGTAAGAGTAAGCAGGAGTGGAGTCCAGCTTCATTTGTAGAGAGTACTGTCGATGAGCTGAAGAAGCAATTGGGTAACGATCGTGTTATTCTTGGTCTTTCTGGTGGTGTAGACTCTTCTGTTTGCGCAACATTGCTTAATAAAGCTATAGGCAAGAATCTTACTTGTATATTCGTTGACCATGGTATGCTTCGCAAAAATGAGTTTGCCAAGGTTATGGAAGCATATAGTGGACTTGGCTTGAATGTGATCGGTGTTGACGCAAGTGAGAAATTCTTTAAGGATCTTGAAGGCGTTTCTGACCCAGAAAAGAAGCGTAAGATTATCGGACGTGACTTTGTTGAGGTGTTCAATGCTGAAGCAAAGAAGATTGTTGATGCAAAATGGTTGGCACAAGGTACAATATATCCAGACCGTATTGAAAGTCTCAGTATTACCGGTATGGTAATAAAGAGTCATCACAATGTAGGTGGACTTCCTAAAGAGATGAAACTTCAACTTTGCGAGCCTCTGCAATGGCTGTTTAAGGATGAAGTACGTAGAGTAGGTCGCCAGTTGCAGATGCCAGAGCGTTTAATCAATCGCCATCCTTTCCCAGGACCTGGACTTGCAGTTCGTATCCTTGGAGACATCACTCGTGAGAAAGTTCGCATTCTTCAGGATGCAGACGATATTTACATCGAGGAAATGCACAACTATATATGTGAAGATGGAGATGCTTTGTATAACAAGGTTTGGCAAGCAGGAACAGTTCTCCTCTCAACGATACGTAGTGTAGGAGTTATGGGTGATGAGCGAACATACGAGCATCCTGTTGCATTGCGTGCTGTAACCAGTATGGATGCAATGACAGCAGACTGGGCACATCTTCCTTATGATTTCATGGCTAAAGTGTCAAATGAGATCATTAATAAGGTTAAGGGTGTTAACAGAGTATGCTATGACATCTCTTCAAAACCACCATCGACAATAGAGTGGGAATAAAATTCCTCTTATAAATAAAAATAGCCTCAATCTTTTGGTTGAGGCTATTTTATTTCAATATATTGTTTTTTTAGAATTGATATCCTACAACAATTCCTGCAGTGACATTAATCGTGTTTACTTTAAATAATTCGTCAATAACTTTTCCAAAATCATTGTCGGATTCGTATAGTTTCTTGAAACCACTTTCCACATAAGCTCCAAGTTTGATTCTATTCTTGTAAGTATATTGAATTTCAGAGTCTAATCCGTAATCCCATCGGCTTTTATACATTCCATTATCTCCAAACGAATCGTATTTTGTAGCAGTTTCAATCCCATTCTTGATATTTGTTACAGTTCCTTTTCCGTTCGTTCCATAAGCAATATAAGGACCTACAAGAATTTGTAATTTGTTGATAGAATTAAGTCTACCGATTCTAATGCCTAGTCTTACAGGTAAAGTGATGTAGTTAGCGTGAAAAGACGATTCATTTGATTTGTTATACGATTCATTTTCATCAGTATAGCTAAAGCTCTCTTTTGTTATTCTGTGCCTATTTGACCAATATAATCCAGGAACTACAGATAATCTGTTAGAAATTGGGATTTCAGAATTTAAACCGATTCTCCATGACAGATTAGGTGAATACTGAGGCCCAGCTTCAACACTGAATCTAGTTTGTGAGTAAGCGTTTGTTGTTGCCATCATTATTAGCAATGCAATACATAAATTTTTCATCTATTTTTTTAGTTATAGTTATAAAGTTTACAAAATTATGAGTTGTTGTTCTTTTTTTCTTTCAATAAATCACGTATTTCGGTTAATAGTTGTTCCTCTTTAGATGGAGTTGCAGCTTTTTTGTTCTTGGTGTTGTTTGTGATTTTATTTATCGTTTTAACAATTAAGAAAACGCTGAATGCGATAATAACGAAGTTGAGCAGCGCTTGCAGAAAATGGCCATAGTTGATTGTAACAGAAGGGATCTTTTCCATTCCAGGAATATAAACAGAAGGCAACGTGAATTTTAAGTCAGCAAAGTTAACTCCTTTAATCAGCCAACCAATAGGAGGCATTATGATGTCATCTACAATACTACTTACGATTTTGCCGAAAGCTGCACCGATAATAATACCGATGGCCATGTCTACAGCATTGCCTTTTACAGCAAACTCTTTGAATTCATTGATGAATTTACCCATAATTATACTATTTAAATTAATTACTAAACGTATTTTTGTAATATAGAGTTGTCACTTTTGAACCCAATAAAAGCAAAGATTGTTATTAGGTTTCACGAACTCGTCTTTTTTATATAAATTAATACCGCTTTGAAGTGCAAATATAGAAATATTTTTGTATCTTTGCGCTCGGAAATACGAAAAAAAGCAATGCAGTGTTATATTTTTAAGTTTCGACTATATTAAGTTTCGCTGCTTATTTGTTTAATAGGTATTTAGTTTAAGGATATATATTTTTAACCCTTTAAAATATAAAAAGTAAAATGATTAAAATTGGTATTAACGGTTTCGGTCGTATTGGCCGTTTCGTTTTCCGTGCAACTCTTGAAGAGGCAAACGCAAAAGACGTAGTAGTTGTAGGTATCAACGACCTTTGTCCTGTTGATTACTTGGCTTACATGCTTAAGTACGATACAATGCACGGTCAGTTCCAGGGAACTATCGAGGCTAATGTTGAGAAGTCTCAGCTTATCGTTAACGGTAACGTTATCCGTGTAACTGCAGAGCGCAACCCAGCTGACTTGAAGTGGGACGCTGTTGGTGCTGAATACGTTGTTGAGTCTACAGGTCTTTTCCTTACAAAGGAGAAGAGCCAGGGTCACATCGACGCAGGTGCTAAGTACGTAGTTATGTCAGCTCCTTCTAAGGATGATACTCCAATGTTTGTTTGCGGTGTAAACTTCGACAAATATGTTAAGGGTGCTAAGTTCGTTTCTAACGCTTCTTGTACTACTAACTGTCTTGCTCCTATCGCTAAGGTTCTTAACGATAAGTTCGGTATCGCTGATGGTTTGATGACAACTGTACACTCTACAACAGCTACACAGAAGACTGTTGACGGTCCTTCTCTAAAGGATTGGCGTGGTGGTCGTGCTGCTTCTGGCAACATTATCCCTTCTTCTACTGGTGCTGCTAAGGCTGTAGGTAAGGTTATCCCTGAGCTTAACGGTAAGTTGACTGGTATGTCTATGCGTGTTCCTACTCTTGACGTATCTGTTGTTGACCTTACAGTTAACTTGGCTAAGCCTGCTACATATGCAGAGATTTGCGCTGCAATGAAGGAAGCTTCTGAGAATGAGCTTGCTGGTGTTCTTGGTTATACTGAAGAGGCTGTAGTTTCTTCTGATTTCCTTGGTTGCCCATTGACATCAATCTTCGACGCTAAGGCTGGTATCGCTCTTACTGATACATTCGTAAAGGTTGTATCTTGGTATGACAACGAGATTGGTTATAGCCACAAGGTTGTTGAGCTTATCAAGCACATGGCTAAGGTTAACGGTTAATTATCGGTTAATCCTATCCAAAAATAAAATTACTGCCGTTCAGCATTGCTGAACGGCTTTTTTTTTATAATTTTGTACCATGAATAAAATGATTACCATTCTAGGACCAACTGCTAGTGGAAAGACAAGTCTTGCCGCTGCGCTTGCTTACGACCTAAATGCCGAGATAATTAGTGCTGATAGCAGGCAGGTATATAAGGGTATGGATATAGGAACAGGAAAGGATTTAGATGACTATGTTATCAATGGTCGTCAGATTCCTTATCATCTTATTGATATATGTGAGCCTGGAACTAAATATAATTTATTCAGATATCAGGAAGATTTTACGTGCGCTTATAATGACATTATGGATAGGGGAGTGACTCCCATCCTATGTGGAGGTACAGGACTTTATATTGAATCTGTATTAAAAGGGTATAATCTATCGCCTGTTCCTCAAAATGAAGAACTGCGAGAGAGTCTGACGGGAAAATCTCTTGATGAACTGGTGTTGATATTGAGTGAATTAAAGAAACGCAATAATAGCGTGATGCACAACAAGACCGATGTGGATTCTTGTCAAAGGGCTATAAGAGCAATAGAGATAGAGACCTATAATCTTAATAGTCCTATGGAGAAGAGAATTTGTCAACCTGTTGAATCAGTTATTATTGGTGTTAATATAGACCGTGATGTGCGCCGTGCAAAGATCTCAGACAGACTTGTAAAGCGTTTGGACGAAGGCATGGTTGCTGAAATTAAGACATTACTTGATAGTGGAATACCTGCAGAAAATCTTATCTATTATGGATTGGAATATAAGTATATCACAGAGTATGTGATAGGTAAAACCACATATGACGAAATGCTGCATGGTTTGGAGATTGCAATTCATCAGTTTGCTAAGAGACAGATGACTTGGTTTCGCGGCATGGAGCGCAGAGGCTTTGTCATTAATTGGATTGATGCTTGTTTGCCTATGGAAGAAAAAGTTAACACGATAAAGAAAATATTGAACTTATGATAACAGAAAACCGCTGGGGAGTGCTTTATTGCCCAAAGCATGAAGGGCTTTCAAATCCATCTAAGCGATGGGAAAAAATAGAGAAGGCATTGCGCGATAACAATGTTGATTATGATTTCGTGCAGAGTGAGAACTCAAAGAGTGTTGAGCGTCTGATGAAGATGATGATCAATAATGGTTATAAGACTATTGTTATTGTTGGTGGTGACTCTGCTCTGAATGATTCTGTGAACTGCTTGATGGATGTAGAAAAAGAAGTTCGCGATCAGATTTCTCTAGGCGTTATCCCAAATGGTTTGATGAATGACTTTGCTCATTTTTGGGGATTCTCAGAAAGTGAGTATGATCAGTCTATAAAATGGATTAAACAGCATCGTGTGCGCAAGATTGATCTTGGCTGCATCCGATATTATAATCAGAGTGGAGAAGCTTGTCATCGTTATTTTCTGAATTGCATTAATATAGGGCTTATTGCTGCAATCATGAATTTGCGTCGCAAAACTCGTCATTTCTTCGGTTCACGTACTTTGTCTTTCATGTTTTCTTTTATCATGATGATATTCCAGCGCTTGGAATACAAAATGCACATGAAAATAAACACGGATGAATTGAAGCGAAAGATGATGACTGTGTGCGTGGGCAATTCAACTGGTTACGGACAGACACCTAATGCTGTCCCATATAATGGTATGCTTGATGTATCTGTAGTCTATCATTCAGAACTTACACAAATGTTGGAAGGATTATATTTGTTTTTGCGTGGTAAGTTTCTTAATCATAAGAGCGTGCATCCTTTTAGAACTCGTGAGGTTGAAATCTTTGATATTCAACGAGCGATGGTGGGTATTGACGGAAGATTGATGAATACCCCTGTCGGACCATTCAAAATTAATGTAGAGCAAGAAGTGATAAACTTTCTTATTCCGGAATAAGATTATCCCATTTGGCTAATTCTTAATATCTCGTCGCTGTTAATGAGTTTGATTTTTCTACCATCAATAGCGATGAGTTTTTCGTTGGCGAAGGCCGATAGCGTGCGAATGGCATTGCTTGTGGTCATATTTGACAGATTGGCTAAGTCTTCGCGGCTCAAGTAAATACTTAAGGTGTAACCATCTTCTTCAATTCCGTAACTGTCTCTTAAAAAGATAAGTGATTCAGCAAGACGTCCACGAATATGCTTTTGCGTAAGGTTTACAGTGCGATCATCACTATATCCTAGCTGCTTAGCTAAATATCTTATGAAGAACAGACTTATGTTGAAGTTGCTTTTCATAAGTTTCATAATGACAGGCATTGAGAAGAAGGCAACTGTTGAAGGTTCAAATGCCATTGCTGCAGTTTTATAATCTTCTTCTGCAAAGTAAGCTCTGAATCCAAAGAATTCTATTGGCTTGATGATTCTTAAAATCTGATTGCGACCGCCGATACCAACTTTGAATATCTTCACTTTGCCTTGGATAAGACACATCATCCTTGTGGGACCGTCAAAATCCTTATAAATTAGTTGGTTTCTCTTAAATTTTTGGATACAAATATTGTCGGAGAGAATGTTTATCTCTTCGTCTGTAAGTGGTTTCCATAGTTCGGAAATGGCCTGAACTATGGCTTCTTTGTTGTTGTCCTTATTAAAAGCCATAAATATCTAGAGAGATGTAATATATATTACTTGGGCAAAATTAATAAAAAAACTTAGAATTAAGCATTTTTCTTGACTAAAAATATATTGTAAAACATAAAAATGATGGTTTTAAGAAAAAAAGTTTGACACTAAATTTGTAGACTGAACATTTTTTGTTAACTTTGAAGTCACGTTGAGTATGCCTTATATAAATAGGTAAACGCTCGCAAAACACAATAAAAAACATTTTAAACCTTAATAGAGAACTATGAGTTATTTAAAATTTGAAAAAGCTCTGATGACCAATCTCCAAGAGTCATTACCAAGAGAGTTGCTTCGCACCAACCGCTCTGGAGCTTACTCGTGTTCCACTATTGTTGACTGTAATACCCGAAAGTATCATGGTCTGCTTGTCGTTCCGGTTCCAAAACTGGATGATGACAATCATGTTCTACTTTCATCACTGGATCTTACAGTGGTTCAGCATGGCGCTGAATTTAATATGGGACTTCATAAGTATCAGGGTAATAACTACAGTCCTAAAGGACATAAGTACATAAAGGAATTTGATTGTGGCAATGTTCCTACTACGATTTATCGTGTAGGTGGAGTGATTTTGAAGAGGGAAGTTGTGTTTCAGCATTATGAAGACAGAATTCTGATTCGTTACACGCTTGTTGATGCCCATTCAATTACCACATTAAGATTTCGACCATTTTTGGCTTTCCGAAGTGTTAGACAGTTTACACATGAGAATTCTGTTGCCAGCAGAGACTATCAGCCTGTTGACAATGGTATAAAGACATGTATGTATGCTGGTTATCCTGAATTGTTTATGCAGTTCAGTAAGGAAAACGAGTTCATGTTTAAGCCTGATTGGTATCGTGGAGTGGAATACCCTAAGGAGCAGGAGCGTGGATATGCTTCTGATGAAGATCTTTATGTTCCTGGATATTTCGAGATGGATATAAAAAAAGGTGAAAGCATTGTCTTTGCTGCTTCGACTTCTGAGAGCAATACAGATAATTTGAACAATCTGTTTGATAAAGAAATAGGCGAGCGCACACCAAGAGATAACTTCTTTCATTGCCTAGTAAATGCAGCTCATCAATTTCATATTCACGAGAACAATGATGATCGGTATATTCTTGCTGGTTACCCTTGGTTCAAATGCCGTGCCCGCGATACATTTATAGCCTTGCCGGGACTCACTCTTTCTATAGAAGAACAAGCTTATTTTGAACTTGTGATGAAGACGGCTCAAAAGGGACTTGATGAGTTTATGGAAGGAAAACCGCTTTCGGTCAAGATATATGAAATGGAACAGCCTGATGTTCCGTTGTGGGCTATATGGTGTCTGCAACAATATGCTAAGGAAGCCGGCATGCAAAAATGCTTGGAGATGTACGGACCTTTCATGAAGCGCATATTGACATTTATAGAAAGAGGCGATCATCCTAATCTAAAGGTTATGGACAATGCTCTTGTCTATACCAATGGTACTGACAAAGCCGTTACTTGGATGAATTCTACAGTGAATGGTAAACCAGTTGTGCCACGTACGGGATATATTGTTGAGTTTAACGCTTTGTGGTATAATGCGCTAAAGTTCTGTGCTTCAATAGCGCTACTTGACAAAAAGAATAAAGATGCCGAACACTTGGAGAAGCTTGCTGAAAGATGTCGCAAGTCTTTCCTTGATATGTTCATGAATGAATATGGTTATCTATTTGATTATGTTGGTGGAAACGATAAGGATTGGAGTGTAAGACCAAATATGGTTTTCGCTGTTGCCTTGGATTATTCTCCATTGGAACAAGATCAGAAAAAGAGCGTGTTGGATGTTTGCACATGCGAACTTCTTACTCCTAAGGGTTTACGCTCATTGTCTCCAAAGAGTGGTGGATATAATCCTATGTATGTAGGTCCACAGACACAGCGTGACTATGCTTATCATCAAGGAACAGCTTGGCCTTGGCTTGGAGGTTTCTATATGGAAGCTTGTCTTAAACTATATAAGCGTACCCGACTTAGTTTTATTGAGCGACAGATGGTAGGATATGAAGACGAAATGATTAATCACTGCATTGGTACTATTCCTGAACTTTTTGATGGTAATCCGCCTTTTAATGGTCGTGGAGCAATATCGTTCGCAATGAATGTAGCTGAGATACTTCGTACGCTAGAGTTGCTCGAAAAGTATAACTTTAAATAAATGGGAGGAGATACACTATGAAAGTATTAATGTTCGGATGGGAATATCCTCCTCATGTATATGGTGGACTGGCAACAGCTAATTATGGTATTACGGAGGGACTGCACGCTCAAGGTGATGTAGAGATAACTTTATGTCTGCCTAAGCCATGGGGCGATGAAGACAGAACTCCGGCTAACATAGTCGCGATGAATTGTGTTCCTATTGCTTGGCGTGATGTTAATTATGATTACGTTAAGAAGAGAGTAGGCAAGGTGATGTCGCCAGAGCTATATTATAGACTCAGAGATCATATCTATGGCGATTTCAATTATATGAATGTCAATGATGTTGGCGCTATGGAATTCGCAGGTGGATATCCAGCTAACCTTCATGAAGAGATAAATAATTATTCTGTTATTGCCGGAGTCGTGGCAAGAACAATGGATTTTGATATCATTCACGCTCACGACTGGCTTACTTATCCTGCTGGAATACATGCAAAGCAAGCTAGTGGAAAACCATTGTGTATACATGTTCATGCAACTGACTTTGATCGTAGTCGTGGACACGTAAACCCTACGGTATATGGAATTGAGAAGACTGGTATGGATAATGCAGACTGTATTATGTGTGTGAGTGAACTAACTCGCCAGACAGTCATCAATCAATATCATCAAGATCCACGTAAAGTGTTTACGGTTCATAATGCTGTTTATCCGCTTGCTCAGGACTTACAGGATATTCCTCGTCCTGACCATAAAGGTAAGGAGAAAGTTGTTACATTCCTTGGACGAATCACCATGCAGAAAGGACCTGAATATTTTGTTGAGGCTGCTAATATGGTTTTGCATCGTACGCGCAATGTTCGTTTCTGCATGGCAGGATCAGGTGATATGATGGATCAGATGATTTATCTTGCTGCAGAAAGAGGTATTGCAGACCGTTTCCATTTCCCTGGCTTTATGCATGGAAAACAAGTATATGAGTGCCTTAAGGATTCTGATGTATATGTAATGCCTTCTGTGAGTGAGCCTTTTGGTATATCGCCGCTTGAAGCAATGCAATGCGGAACGCCTACTATCATCTCAAAGCAAAGTGGTTGTGCTGAAATCCTTACTAACTGTATTAAGGTGGATTATTGGGATATCAATTCTCTTGCTGATGCAATTTATAGTATTTGTCACAACGAGAGTTTGTTTGATTATCTTTCTGTTCAAGGAAAGAACGAGGTCGATCAGATTACTTGGGAAAAAGTAGGCTTGTGGATACGAGAACTCTATGAACGCACTTTGGGATGGCGCTAGATAAGCAATAAAGTAAAACAGTAAAAGTATATATAGCATGAAGACAATTTGTTTATATTTCGAAATACATCAGATTATACATCTGAAACGATATCGTTTCTTTGATATTGGTACCGATCATTATTATTATGATGATTACGAGAACGAGCGAAGCACTACCGAGATTACCGAGCGTTCGTATATGCCTGCGCTGAATGCGTTGCTAGATATGATTAAGGCTAATGGAAAATATTTCAAAGTGGCCTTCTCCCTAAGCGGTGTTGGCGTAGAGCAATTGGAGATGCATGCTCCGCAGGTTTTGGAAAAGTTGCAGGAACTAAACAACACTGGTTGCGTAGAGTTCTTGGCTGAACCTTATTCTCATGGTCTGTCTTCTCTTGTAAACGAGGAAGGATTTAAAGAGGAAGTGAAGCGACAGTGCGCAAAGATGAATGAGTATTTTGGACAGTATCCTAAGGTGCTACGTAATTCTTCGCTCATTTATAGCGACGATATAGGATTGAAGGTTTCTCAGATGGGATTTAAAGGTATGCTGACTGAGGGCGCAAAACACGTGTTGGGTTGGAAGTCGCCACACTATTTATATACTAGTGAGTTGGCTCCTAATTTGAAACTTCTGTTGCGTGACATTAATCTCAGTGATGATATCTCATTACGTTTCAGTAATAAGGACTGGAGTGGATATCCTTTGTTTGCTGACACATATATCAATCGTATTGCTTCGCTACCACAAGAGGAAGAAATCGTCAATATATTTATGGAGCTATCTGCTCTTGGTGTGGCTCAGCCTCTGTCTAGTAATATTCTAGAATTTCTTAAAGCATTGCCAGCATGTGCAAAAGCTCGCAACATATCATTCTCTACACCTACAGAAATTTGTGAAAGTGTTAAGCCAGTTGATTCGCTAAATGTTCCAGATACACTTAGTTGGGTAGACGAGGAGCGCGACGTAAGTTCATGGCTTGGTAATCCAATGCAGCGTGAAGCTTTCAATAAATTATATAGTGTTGCCGACCGTGTACGCATAGCTAACGATCCTCGTATAAATCAGGATTGGGATTATTTGCAAGCTAGCAATAACTTCCGTTTCATGACGACTAAGCCAGCTGTTTTAGGTGTTGATAGGGGTATTTATAGTAGTCCCTTTGATGCCTTTACTAACTATATGAATATTCTTGGTGATTTCATCAATAGAGTGAATAATCTTTATTCTACGGATATTGATAATGATGAACTCGAAGGATTGCTCACTACGATTAAAAATCAAGGTGATGAAATAGAGATGAAAGATAAAGAGATTTCACGTCTTCAAGCTAAGATTGAAAAGATAGAAACTGAGATCGATAAGTTTCGTGAAAAGGTAGAAGGAAAGACTACTTCTAAGAGCGATTCTATAAAGAAGGCTACAGTTAAGAAATCTGTCACCAAGAAGGTGGTGAAAGAACCTGTTATGAAACCTGCTAAGGCAAAGTAACTGCGTTCTATTATATTGATGTTATGTTAATTATTAGCTCCATGTGAGCTATTAATCTCGATTTATGGTTGTGGGAAGTCAGTTTAAAACTGGCTTCCCTTTTTTATAGAACAAAAAAGTCAGACAGAATCATAATATCTGTCTGACTCTTATTATATATTTTGATTTGCCTATCCTTTATTTAAAATATCTTGAAGCAAATCAGGTAGCTTAATGTTGTTGCAATTAATTACGGACAAAGCCTCTTTTCCTTTAGGAGTTAATGAAAAATACATTTGTCGTTTGTCTGTATTTCCTATAACACGCTTAATCATGTCTTTATTTTCTACAGACTTAATCACCTTGGATGTGTTAGATGTTGTCAATCCCAGTGATTCCGCAATCTCGCCAGAAGAAAGTTTGTCAGTTTTAGACAGGCTACATAATAGCATGCCTTCATTGAGACATAAGTTATATGTTTTTTCCATCTCACCTTCAAATGCGGATACGGCTCTATATATTTCTCTTATTTTACATAAAGTTTCCATTTCGTTTCTTTTAATTTGTATGCAAAATTACATCTATATGTTGGAAAATAAGTATCTATATTAAATATTTTCCATTTTTTAACGCCGTATATGTATTATGATAATACATTCTTTAGTTGCTTTTTTTTATGACATATGTGAGTCATTTTTCTTCTTCAGTATCAAATCTAAGGGGCAAAACTTCGTAAACGATGATTGCAATAGATTGATACCAACAAATAGTGGAAGTAACAGCCAAAGCATAGATACTAAATATGCCATTACAACGCCACCGATAACAATAATCCCTGCTATTCTTCTGATAATATATTCTTTTTCCATAATGATTCTATTTTATAAGAGTATTGAATTGTTCTCTACATCAATTACAAATGCGTGGGCAGGAAAACTGTTTTCTGTATCCTGATTACATTGATTGACATTCTCTATAATGAGTGATGATTCTTCTTCTGTGGTGAAACAGAAGAACATAATCGAATTGGTTTTAGCATGACCTGATTTCTCGCCAAACCAGTTTAATAGTTTAGACTCCTTGTCTTTTTTATATCCAGTTATATCAATAGTGCTAAACCTTTTAACTCCAGCTTGATCGAGTAGCTCAGCCACTCGGTCATGGCTTTCTTTGATACTTAATATGATTGTTAGTTTCATCATGTTGTTACTTTACTTTGTTTTTTAGCATTTTAAAGTATAATAGCGGAACTACGATAAGTGTGAGAACTGTTGATGTGATAGTTCCTCCGATAAGAGATATTGCCAATCCTTGGAATATAGGATCAAAGAGTATTACGATTGCACCAATTACAACACCTCCAGCGGTGAGTAGGATAGGGGTAGTTCTAACAGCTCCTGATTCCACAATGGCCTGTTTGAGCGGAATTCCTTCTTTCAATCGTAAGTCGATGAAGTCGATTATCAGAATCGAGTTACGCACCATAATACCCGCCAGAGCAATGAATCCAATCATGGATGGAGCGCTAAAGTATGCTCCCATAATCCAATGCCCTAAGATAATACCAATAAGCGATAATGGTATGGCTGATAATTGTACTAAAGGCGTTATGAAATTTTGGAACCATGCCACAATCAGTACATATATAATGATTAAAACGAATAAGAACGCAACTCCTAAATCACGAAATACTTCGTAAGTAATCTGCCATTCTCCATCCCATTTAAGCGTGAAATTATCCTCTTTGTATTGCTGTTTGGTATATGCTTCTTTGAGTTTGTAACCTTCAGGTAATTTCACCTTTGATAATTGTTTTGAAACATCAGACATTGCATATATCGGACTTTCCAATTTTCCTGCTACATCAGCTGTAACATATACAACTCGTTCTTGATCTTTGCGTGAAATACTTGTGGCTTTATAACCTTCTGTTACTTTTACCAAATCGCCAATAGGTATTGCCATGCCCTGTTTGTTTACTACTTTCATGCTCAGAACATTTGCTATACTTGATTTATCTTTTTCAGGTAATTGCAATACAATATCAATCTGATTTACTGTAGATGGGCGATGTAGTATACCAGCAGGTAGACCAGATAGAGCTGCTCTTACATTTTGCAGCACTTGTGCCTCCGGTATTCCAAGTTTCATCGCTTTATCTTTATCAACAGTAAATTTATACTCAGTCTGATTGGCTTCCACTGTCCAGTCTACATCTACAACGTTATCCGTTTTTGACAGCAGACCTTCTACTTGACGAGCTACATTGATTTGTTTTGCATAATCAGGACCATAAATCTCAGCAACTATCGTTGACATAACAGGAGGACCAGGTGGAACCTCTACGACCTTTACATTTGCGTTATATCTTTTACCAATAGCTTGCAAACTAGCACGCATAGATTTTGCTATATCGTGGCTTTGCTCACTACGTTGTCCCTTGTCAATTAAGTTGACTTGTATATCGGCTACATTATCGCCAGAACGAAAATCGTAGTGACGTATAAGACCATTAAAACTTATAGGAGCTGATGTTCCAACATACGTTTGATAATTGGTCACATTAGCGTTTTTACTTACATATATGCCTAATTCCTTTGCTACAGCTGCAGTTCGTTCCAAAGTTGTACCTTCTGGCATATCAATAATAACCTGAAATTCATTTTTGTTATCAAATGGCAACATCTTTACTGGTACTGATTTTGTGAAGAACAGTACAAATGTTGCTAGCAGAATAGCTGTTAATGACAACATAAATGTCCATCTTCTTTTTCTACTTTCAAGGAATGGCGTTGTTATCTTAGCGTATATTTTATATATATATGTGTCGTGCAATCTAGTTGAAGATTCCTTTTCTGCTGAACCATTACTCTTGCTTTCTTTAAATCTTAAAAATTTATAGCCAAAATATGGCGTTAATGTTAATGCTATTAGTAATGAGAATGTCATAGCGATGGCTGCACCAATAGGCATAGGACTCATGTATGGTCCCATCATTCCTGATACAAAAGCCATTGGCAATACGGCCGCAATAACGGTTAATGTTGCAAGTATGGTAGGGTTACCCACTTCGTTGATTGCAAAGATTGCGGCTTGAAGTGGAGGCAGATTCTTCATCTTGAAATGTCTATGCATATTTTCGGCAATGACAATAGAGTCGTCTACCACAATACCCGTGACAAAAACGAGTGCGAATAGAGTTATTCTGTTGAGGGTATACCCCAGAAAGTAGTAGGCAAACAGAGTCAGTGCAAATGTAATAGGAACAGACAAGAAGACAACTAATCCTCCGCGCCATCCCATAGCGAGCATCACAAATAATGTAACGGCGATAATCGCAATAACTAAGTGCATCAACAGTTCTGATACTTTGTGTGACGCTGTTTCTCCATAGTTACGTGTTACATCTACGTGGATATCATTTGTGATGACATTCTCTTTCAATTGGTTGACTTTGTTGATAACAGTCTCTGCCAATTTCATGGCGTCTGCACCTTTCTTCTTAGCTACAGAGATTGTTGTAGCCGAATAATCATCAGGCATATTAGCTTTTTCCTTAGCTTCGGCTGCTCCATAACTAAACGAAACATATTGCTTTGGTGTTTCCGGTCCGTCTTCAATGTTTGCTATCTGGTAAAGATAGACAGGCTGATTATCATTTGTACCGACAATCATATTCTTAACTTCATCCTTATTAGCAAAGAAGTTGCCAGTTTGAACAGCGTAAACTTTATCTCCGTTAACAATGTTACCGCTTTCCATCTGAACATTGTTTGCTTGAAGAGCCTGAGAGATTGTTCCAAAGTCTACTTTACTTTCAGCCATCTTGTCTTTATCAAGTATAACCTTTACTTGACGACTTTGACCACCGATAACTTTTACTTGCGCAACATCTGGAATCATCTTGATTTCGTTGCCCACAACTTCTGATACCTGCCTTAGTTCATATCCACTCATTTTGTTGCTCCAAAGCGTGAAAGCCAAAGCTGGAACGTCATCAATAGAACGTGATTTGATGAGAGGCATCGTTGCTCCCTGTGGCATGTGATCCATGTTCTTCATGATCTCGTTATACAATTTTACTAAAGACCTTTCTGAGTCTTCTCCAACGTAAAATTGTACTGTGAGCATGCCCATTCCGTTCATAGATGTGGAATAAACATGTTCCACTCCCTTGATGTTAGATACGATTTTTTCTATCGGTTGTACCACTCCTGATTCCACTTCTTTTGGTGTGGCACCTGGGTATCCGATCATAATGTCCGCAGTAGGCACTTCAATTTGAGGATCCTCTTCGCGCGGAATAAAGTATATACTGAATAGACCTAATAGCAAGAATGCAAATACGAGCAATATACTTAGCTTGGATTTGATAAATGCATTGGCTATCTTTCCTGAAATTCCATGTTCCATAGCTCGTGTTTTAGTCTGTTATAATAATTTTTTGTCCATTGTAAAGTTTTACATTGGCACTTTCTATAACTCGATCATTTTCGCTAAGACCAGATAATACAACTACTTGGTCTCCAGTTTCATTACCTAAGCGTACCCAATGCAAAATAGCCTTGTTGTCTTTATCTGCAACATAGACACCTGTAAGTTGGTCTTTTGTTATGATAGATGATTTCTTGACAAGTATTTGTGGTGTTCCACCGTCTGCTTTCTTGTTTGGAATATGAATTCCTGCATACATTCCTGCACGCAGCTTAGCTTTGTCTCTCTGTCCTATAGATATTTTCATTCCATATTGTCCTCCTGTCATAGTTGCTGACGGGCTCAGTTCGCTGATTGAGCCGTGGATATTAATGCCCAAAGATTTTATATCTATTTTGACATTGTCACCTACGTGTATATATGCAACATAGTTTTCAGGAACAGAAGCTGTGATGTTCATATCTCCAGACTGTTCTACAGTAAGTAGTTGCATTCCTGGATTAGCAATACTTCCTTCGTCTACGATTTTTTGTGTGATAACCCCAGTGAACGGTGCCTTTATATTCGTATATGCAAGCATAGACTTTACTTCTTTCAATCCTTCACGTGCCATTTGTAAACGAGCTTTTGCTGAGATATTTTTCAGTGCTACGTTTTCTAATTCTTTGTCTGAAACGCTCTTCTGTTCGTGTAGTGTTTGATATCTTTGGTAATCACGCTGAGCATCTTTTACAGCAGCATCAGCCTCTGTAATCATAGCTCGTGCCTGTGCTTCCTTAGCTTTCAAATCAGTACTGTTGATAACCATGAGAGTCTGACCTTTTTTAACTAGATCGCCTTGCTTTACATAAATCTTATCAATATATCCCATTACTTTTGTGCTGATTGCAGCCGTTTGTTTAGCTGAGACCATACCACTGATAAAGATTTCTTCGCTGTTTGTATTTGTAGGATAATATGTTTTTACCCTTACTGCAGTCTCTTCTTTCTCCTTATTTGACTTAGAAGAACATGAAGCAAGAACAGCGATTGCTGCTATGTATAAAAATGTACGTATTTTCATTGTGATAACTGATTGGTTATTAATTAATAATTTGATGTCAGTAATTCTGTATAGTATTTCGTAATGTTATATGACATTATAGCCTGTGCCAATTCTATTCTCTGCTGAGATAATTGTGCCTGGGCAGTGAGAAGATCTGTAGTGCTGACCAACCCTTCTTTAAATCTATTGTTTAGAATTCTAAGGGCTTCAGTTGCTTGCGCTACGCTTGTATCATGTTTTTTGATTTCAGTTTGTAAATCATTCAAATCTCTTAATGTCTTATTTAGTTCTAATCGGCTTTTATCAACAAATTGATTCACTTCTTTATTTATTCTGTCGGTTGTATAATTTGCTGATTTGATTTTACTCATATTTTGATTTCCCGAAAATATGTTCCAAGTGAGAGAAATGCCAGCCATATATGAGTTTTTGTTAAAACCAAATGCTTTAGAGTCATTAAATTGGTAGCTGCCAAATGCGTTGATTTTTGGAAGAAGAGCCATGTTTGATGATTTAGCCATCATCTTTGATGCATTTAAAGCCGTCTTCATAGCCATGATGTCTGATCTGGTTTCAGACAGTTCTGTATTTTCAAATCCATATATTTCTTGTGTCAAAGAGTCTGTTGAATATAGATTTTGTTTGTCTTGAGCATTTCCGGCAAGCAGATTCAATCCTTCAGATGCGTTCTCTATATTACTTGACGCCTTAGAGAGGGCACTCTCAATTGTGTTTACTTGAACTTCTGCATTTAAAACATCAGATTTTTGTACTAATCCTTGTTTGTAAAAGTTGTTTACTGATTGATGAATCTGTTTTACATCAGCCAGTGTACCTAGTAATATAAACCTTAGTTGATACGCAAACTGCAATTGCGTGTAGGCCTTTTTTACTTCAAATGTGATATATTTTTTAGTATAAGCCGATTTATATTTGTATACATCTTGTTGAAGTTTAGCCCCTTTACGTGCATAAATCATATCAAGATTGAATATTGGTAGTTTGGCATCAATAGAAGTTCCGTAGTTACGGGTGGCTCCAGGATTATTCAATTTTGATGGTTCAAAGTCTTGCGCTGTGGCAACACCTTGTTGTAATAGGAATCCAAAAGCATTTAATGGATTACTAGTGACCATAGCAGTGTAGTTGACAGACACTTGAGGCAAGAATACAGCGTCGGTTTGATGATAATTTGCGGTAGATATCTTGCCATCCAATTCCGCGATCTGTATGTTGGCATTATTCTTTGCAGCAATGTCAACAACATCTTGCATCGAAATATGATTCCGTTGTTGTGCATGTGTTGTGATTGGGCTGCAAAGAATATACCCGATAGCAATTAAAAAAAACTTCGTTCTGTTCATCTTTTTTCTTGTATGAGGTTTAACGATGTTATTATTCGGAGAGTAGAACATCTTGTATCGCTTTCTCAAATCCGTTTTTAGGCATTGCACCTACAGCCATCTGTGGTGCTCCATTCATAGGGATGAACAAAACTGATGGTATTGACCTTATTCCAAATGCTGCAGCCAAGTCTTGTTCTTGTTCTGTATCTATTTTGTAAACATAGATGCTGTCTTTATACTCTTCGGCAAGTTCTTCCATGATAGGGCTTACAGCCTTGCATGGACCACACCATGTAGCATAGAAATCAATAATCGCTGGTTTATCACCAAGATATTTCCATTCTGTTGGATTCTTTTCAAAGTCAGCTACTTTCTTAAGAAATTCAGCTTTAGTTAATTGTATTGCTTTCATATCAAATCTTTTTTTATGTTTATATTTTCTTGATAAATGTTATTTCTTTGGTTTGTATGGCTTAATAATGTCTTTGTAAACTTGTCGCTTATCGTTAGACAAAGAGCATCCGCCTGCTCCACAGCATGACAAATTTAGAATACCTTGAAATATTAGCAAGGCGCCAAACAATGTAACGATGTTCTCCTTAGAAGTAAAGCCATATATGCATAACATAATTCCAAATACCAATCGCATGATACGTGGTATGTTCCAGTTGCTTGCTAGTCGGTTTACCCATTTTGAAGTACTTTCTTTCATATTCATTCTTTATTTATGGTTTGTAATTTCTCGTAGATTATAATTCTAAAAGATATATGTTCCTTAGGAAAACGTTGCAAATATAAGATATGTTTTCTATAAAGCAAAATTTCCAGAGGAAAATATTGCATTAAGGCATAAAGTTTTCTGTTTGCTTTACAAAATACTTTATTTTACTGTATTATTTTAATTATTATATAAGTTCGTTCGTTATAAAATTATTCGTTATAAGAAGTTCATGCCACTTGATAAGCCGCTATATCAATGAGCTCTTTTAATGGTTTAGCTTTTATCACTAGTGAAATAATCAGAAAATACCAGAAAGTTTAAAAACATACAAATATCCTCCACGCATAACATAAACGTCTGGTATATAGATAGTTGTGAGTGGAGGATAACCTCCATTATCCTCCACTATCCTCCACGCTTTTGTAAACTATTAAGAAAAGTTTAGCAAATATTGAACAAAAATCTAATATATCATAAGTAACAAGAACTAAATTTTTCTATATTTCCACATATATATCTTTGTTAATTTATCACTCTACTGACTATACATAACATGTATAGCAACCCTTGCCACAAATAAAAAACTGACTTTACGATACTATATTGAGTGATTAGGCCCATATCACTCTGCAAAGTACGAAGAACTGATGAGTGATTAGGGCCTAATCACTAAAAAGTGAAAGTTTCATACTGAAAACGTTTGTTTGATGGAATAGTTTACATTCCACTTAAAAGCAGAAACACTTATCAACATTATGCAGACTTGTTAAAAATACAACAGAAATATCATTCCTAAATACTTCGCATATGTATATTGTATCACAAATGTAAACATATTTAAATGTGCATTGTTCTTCATAATTCAGATTTATGCATGGTAGCAGCTTGTTATTTCTTAATAGCTTACAAAAACGTGGAGGATAGTGGAGGATAATGGAGGTTATCATCCACTCGCAACTATTTGTATACTAGACGTTTATGTTATGCGTGGAGGATATTTGTATGGTTTCAAATTTCTGTGGAAATTGTATTTTTCTATAATATGTTTTGTAATAAAATATGCACTTACATTCAAAACTAGATTTTACTCTTATGGCATTTACTTTCTATCGGCAGCCAATTATTGCAAATAAATAGCAAGTTCGTAATTAACATAAACATAGAGAATAGAATATAAAGTTACAAAAAGATTAGCCACCAAACCAAATTTTACTCACTATATTTTTGTTAACCGATACTATAATAATGAGATAGTTAAGTAATTATTTAACGAAGTGTTGAGTTATGATACATAATGTGAAACAAAATAAGGCACGTTTTATTTTGCATTTCCACTCGTTTGGCGTATCTTTGCATAATAATAATTTAAGGCAAGCGAAATGAAGACATGTTATGTGGCGGCATTGGTATTAGCCATAGCTGTTGTATCTTGCAAGCAAGACAAAAGAACCGGTGATATAATTACAAAAAAGCCGGTAGCTGAAGTTCACAAGACAATTCAAAAAACAGGCGATTATTCTCAAACACGCCATGTTAATTGGCTTGGGAATGATTATTCTATTATAGTACAGCGAACGGCAGAAACTAATTCTACAGTTGTTGATGAAGGTTCAGGAAATCAATATTATAATAATAAGATTGTTGTAAGAATATTGAGAAAAGATGGTACCGAATTCTTTAAGCGTGAGTTTACCAAATCAGATTTTTCTTCGTATCTAGATGATTCTTATAATAAGAAAGGTGTACTCTTAGGGGTAGTCTTTGATAGGGTAGAAGGAGATAATATGTATTTTGCGGCTAGTGTTGGATCACCAGATAAATTAAGTGATGAATATATTCCGCTTGTTGTAAAAGTTTCGAGAACAGGTTATGCTTCTGTTTTAAAGGATGCGCAATTTGATTCTGGTAGTTCACAACAAAAAAGCGATGATGAAGAGATGTCTGAAGACTAAATAGAATTTATGATATAATAATATAAAAAAAAGAGATTGGAAATGTTTCCAATCTCTTTTTTTTTGTTATTTACAGTTATTAGTAACCCTTATTCTGCCAGAAACCAGTTGTGCTGTTTTCTTCTGTTGTGAGATTTGTAACAGAATTTGTTTCTGCATCTGGAATTGGACGATACAAGTGATGACTGTCAATATTGGCAGATCCTTGAGCATTGTATTTCTTCACGTATTCAATTAGTTTACCTGTGCGCTTAAGGTCAAACCAACGTTGGAATTCACCGCAAAGTTCAATTCCACGTTCCTCTAGAATATCATCAATAGAAGAGATACTGCTTAAAGAATTGTCTTGTCCTGATATAGCACGAGTTTTACGAAGTGCATTAATTGTTGCGAGAGCATCGCTTGCACTGCCAGACTGTAACTGTCCTTCGGCTTTGATGAGATACATTTCTGCTAAACGAAGAACAAAGAAATCGCGATAAGATATATCATACGTAGGATACGTCTTGTCATATACATTGTCTAGGAACTTTGCCATACAAGGGAATGAACGATATCCTTCAATCTTTGGATCATTGTAACGTCCATCATTATATACCGAAGATATTGCTTTACCACCAGTAGTAGGCAAAGCCTTTGATTCGTCAGTAGATGTGTAGACAGGAATGTCGCCACCAGTCGCGAATTGAATGCGATATCGATTCTTTGCCCATGCCTGTAGTGCTTTTCCATCCTGAGAGTCTCCATCCAATATGCTATAATATATTGCTGTGTCACGGAAAGCTTGCAGTTTGTTTGCATCAGTTATATTTTTATCAGCCCAATCACCCATCTTTGAATAATTTTGGGCATTTTGTGAAAGGGCATGGTTTGCAATGCGATATGCATCAAGCATCGTTCCTTGATAACGCTGGTCAGTAGTCTGGTGTTTGGCAAGTAAGCGCCATAAGTGTAGAGATGGTAGATAGCGTGTGAAGCCACGTCCGTAAGGAGAATATGCTTCAGCTACGGCAACATTCTGTCCAGTCTTCTTACTTGTTATCGTATTGCCGTCGTCGGTTGCACGAAAGAACACACATGTATTCTTTGTTCCATTTCCACCAAGGTCGTTACATCCATTGTTCCACATTGGGACAAACATCAGCAGCATTGAACTACCACCACGAGAATAGCCTGTACGAGTGATAAGGCTGTTATACTCTGAATTGCTTCCATAACGAGGAGGAATACAGTTTACTGTAGATTTTAAATCACTTGAATATGAAACTCCAAATAATGCTTCATTATTCTTTGTCCAATCCTCATTATTCATAGACCATAAATCACTGTAGTTGGAATATAATGTCGCTCCACTTCCTGTGATAACAGCGTCTGCTTCGGTTGCAGCTGCAGCGTAAAGAGCCTTAGCATCCATATTGGAATACTTATCGTTTCCGGCAACTTTTTTATTAAGTTGTCCGTTGATCCATGATGCGGCATAAAGTAGTACGCGCGCTTTCAGACTTCGTGCAGACCATACTGTGGCATGTCCACTTGCCTTTGTTGTGACAGCAGCCAAGTCGGTGATGGCATTGTCCAAGTCTGCAAGTATTTTACCATATACTTCGTTTTCTGGCATGCGTATTGGGTTTGTATTTTGGGCAGTGATAGGTGCATCATTATATGGAATAGCTCCCCACATATTTACCATATTAAAATATGTGAGCGCCCTAATGAATTCAGCCTCACCTTTATATTTGGCTTTGGTTGCATCGTCAATTTGGTCACATTGTGCACTATACTTCAATGCGTTATTGCATACATCAATACATGCATAGCCCATTTCCCAATATTCGTCGAGACAAGGATTATCGTTAACATTGTCTTCTAATGATACAGAAGAAATGTTGTATGAGTTCATAGATTTTTGCTTGTTATCAAAACCATAGTAAAATAAGTCTGTTCCGCCTTCTGTAAGACCGAGTGCAGGCTCTTTACCATACCATCCACGTTGAAAAGCATAGCATGAAGAAATCAATCCTTCGATACCAGATTTCGTTGCGTAAGTAATGTCCGCTGTTTCTCCTGTCTTGTTCTTTTCATCTAGAAAGTCTGAACAGGATGTAGTGCCCAATAGCAATGATGATGAAACGGCTATATATAATAATAATTTTGTTTTCATGTTCTGTTTCTTTTAGAATTCAAGATTAATACCGATAACTGCTTGTTTAGCAAGTGGGAATGAATAGCCACCACCTGCTTCTGGATCGAAGTTGTCGATGTGTGAGAATGTGATGAAGTTCTTTAATGAACCATAGATTCTTGCATTGCTCAAACCAATTTTTGAAATCCATCTTTTTGGTAGACTATATGATAGAGTGATATCCTTTATCTTTAGAAAATCTGCTTTCTCATACAACAATGATGAACCGTAAGTCGTATAGATGGATTTGTCAGCTCCAGGACTAGGGAACTTTGCATTTTGGTTCGTATATGTCCAATAGTCTGTACATCCGCCACCCCAGTTTGCTGTCTCATAATCAAGTCTGTTATTCATTGCATAAGGAATATAACCTCCGAGACGGGCCATCAACTGAACGCTTAGTGAGAAGTTCTTATATGAGAATGTGTTGTTCATGCCAAAGAGATTTTCTGGATCAGCATTGTACACTCTGCGGTCGTCAGCAGATAACTTACCATCGTTGTTGCGGTCATTAATTTTCAATGTACCAGGATTTCCATATCCTGAAGGATAATTTGCTGCAACTTCATTTCCGTTGCTATCATAAAACTTATGGCTAGCTATGTAGTTGGCAAATTCACCAACAGCCCATGTTCCTGAAGTTTCATAGTCTAGATACGTATTTACGCGTTCGCCTACAATTCTTGCTTCATTATTATTGCCGGTTTCATATTTGTCAATACCACCTGTTAATTCAGTAATCTTATCAGACATGTGTGAATATGACCAGTTAATATTCCAGCTAAAGGCTTTTGCATTAATTATCAGCGTGTTTAACTGAAGTTCAATACCAGAACCTTTTGTCTTTCCTATGTTAGATATAACACTTGGGAATACTGAAGAAGTTGGTGCTGATTTATAAAACAATAAATCATTTGTCTTACTGAAATACATGTCAACACTACCATTAATTCTATTGTTTAAGAAACCAAAGTCGAAGCCGAAGTCAAAAGAAGATGTCTTCTCCCATTTTAGGTCAGGATTACCCATGTGACTAGGTATCTTGCCTGCTACATCGTTACCTGCAAAATTATAGTATATTGCAGATGAATTCAATGTAGATAATGTCTGATAAGCATCGATAGCAGAGTTACCTGATAGTCCCCAAGACATGCGCAGTTTCAAATTGTCTAACCATGATTTAGTTCCTGCCATGAATTTCTCTTCAGTGATGCGCCAGCCCAATGCTGCTGATGGGAAGTATCCCCATTTGTGACCTTCTGCAAGCTGTGATGCTCCATCAGCACGAAGTGATAATGTTGCTAAATACTTACTGTCATAAGAATAGTTTACACGTGAAAAGAATGATAACATACTCTTCTTGGTGTATCCGTTTCTTATCGTTGGAGAAGTGATTTTAGACAAGTCATAGAATGAACTTTCATAGTAATGCGTCGTTCCTGCATCACCAAATATATTTGTAGATTCATATACAGACTGCAATAGTTCATGACCAACTAAAGCTGTCAGATCACTCTTGGAACCACCAAAATTTGTATTGTAGTTTACGGTGTTGTCCCATGTAAGTGCAGTTGTATTGTATTTATTTGATGAAATATAATTAGTGTGAGGACTTTGGTATCTGGTTGTACTTTCATAGTCCTGATATAATCCGTCACGTGTGTCCGAACGATCGACATTAAATAATGAACGATAGGTTAAACCTTTCAAAGGAGTGAACTCAACATAAGCATTACCAAAGAAACGTGTTGATTCTATATTATGCTGGAAACGACCGTCTACCATGTCAAGAAGTGGATTACTGTGGGCTGCATACCATGGGTTAGGAGTTGTATTGATACTTCCATCAGAAAGGTAGGCATGAGTTATCGTCGTCATCTTTAATGCCTGAGCGAAGACTCCGGAATTGGCTTTGTCGTTGTTTTTATATGAAAACATAAGACTACCACCAACCTTGAACATGTTGTTGATTCTATGGTCAATATTCATCTTGCCATTGTAGCGGCTCAACTTATCTTGATCCATCAGACCATTATCATAGAGTGCACCAAGTGAAACGTTGAAGTTTGTCTTATCATTACCACCAGATACAGCCAAATCGTAATTTTGTGATGCAGAATTCTTCAGAAGAAGATCTCCCCAGTCAGTGTATGATTTGTCTTGATAGATGCTGTATGTTTCAGTACCGTCATCAAGTTTATATCCAGTAGTAACTTGTTGTGCTGTTACATTCGACGTTCCCCATTTACCGCTTGCTTTATCTGCCTGATAATTGGCTTTATCAATAAGTCTCTGTATTTCTGTATCACCATACATAGAAGTAGGTGTACTTGTTGGACTATTGAATGAATTGTAGACATTAAGATTAACCTTTGTTTTGCCTGCTTTGCCGCGCTTTGTTGTGATGATAATCACACCATTGGCACCTCTACTACCATAAATAGCTGTGGATGATGCATCCTTTAAAACTTCCATAGATTCAATGTCATCAGGACTGATGTCTATAGTAGAACCATATTGAACACCATCAACAAGAATCAATGGACCGTTTTGTGCTAATAGAGAACGAGTTCCACGCAAAGTCATGTTTAGACCACCACCTGCTTGACCAGAAGATTGAGTGATGTCGAGGCCAGGAATTTTAGCTTGCATTGCTTGCATTGCATTTGCTGAAGCTACCTTTTCCAAATCAGAGGATTTGATAGATGATATGGATCCTGTCAAATCACGCTTTTTCATAACGCCATAACCTACAACAACCAACTCATCAAGAGTCTTGTCATCGCTTTGCATCACGATGTTGAATTTTGTTTGGTTGCCAACTTTTATGGACTGCTTTTTGTAACCAACATACGAGATTTTAAGAATGGCACCGTCACTGACATTGTTAAGTGTAAAGTCACCGTTAAGGTCTGTCACTGTACCACCATTATTTCCGCTGACTATGCTTACGCCAATTAGTGGTTCTCCGGTGTTGTCTTTAATTGTACCTTGAATGGTTCTTTGTGCAAAAGATACCATACAAAGCATGCTCATAAGCAAAGCCAATGAGACTTTTCTTAATTCTAAATGCATAAAATTTGTTTTAGTTTGACATGTTATTATTTATACTAGATATAAGTGAATTGTTTTCCAAGTATTTTAGTCTGACCAAATTTAATAATTATTCTTCAACTTGTTTTAAAAGGCGTCTATTTTATTATTTATTTAAGAATGTTATACTAATTTTTTAGTTGGTTAACAAAAAAAGGCTGCATCATATTATGATGCAGCCTTTTACCTTATTTATATGTAAATTAATCTCTAAGCAATAATTGATGAGATTTTTCAAACTCTTGAGGATATCTTCCAATAAAGCACATATTGACTAGGCAATTTGCTAGTATTTCAATATCGTTAAGGTCGACACCTTTTTCTCGAGATACATCTTTTCCCAATGTCACTTCCCAAGGACCATTGAAATTTGAATCATCTGCACCCATATATTGTTCTTCACCCTTACCCTTTATAATCTTGTATCTTATACTTTTAGATGAAGATACAGGACGCATGGAAGTCATGATGTTGTAGGCTTCGCTTAGTTGATCACGATATTTGGCAGTACCAGGAAACATTTCGTTTATTACTGGCATTATTTCGTCAAACTCGTATGCTTGTATTAATTGGTGAAGTTTCATATTCTGTATATAATTAGAATTTAGCCATCTTTATGGCATCAATGGCGCATTCGTCACCCTTGTTTCCAAGTTTACCACCACTTCTGTCCTTAGCTTGCTGCAAATCATTTGTTGTCAACAAACCATAGATTACAGGTATTTCCTGTGTGGCATTGAGTCTTGCTATTCCATAAGTTACACCTTGACAGATGTAATCAAAGTGTGGAGTATCGCCTTTGATTACACTTCCGAGTATGATGACAGCATCATATCCTCCATGAAGAACCATTTGGCGTGCTCCGTAAACAAGTTCAAAACTTCCCGGAACTGTTTTTACATGAATATTCTCAGGCAGAGTTCCGTGCTTTTCCAACGTGCTTACAGCACCGTTAAGAATAGCCCCTGTTATTTCAGGATTCCATTCTGCAACAACAATGCCGAAACACATATTGCTTGCATCAGGTATTTTACTTAAATCGTAGTCTGAGAGGTTATGTAATGATGTTGCCATTATCTTGATGCTCTTTCTATGTATTTGTCTATTTCCTGACTCTGAACGAGTGGAGAGTTGACGTATTTAGTTTTGATGTCTTGGTATATCTTCAATGCATCTTGCTTCTTTCCCTGGCTTTCGAGAAGTATTGCAGCTTGAAGACGGAATGTTGGAGATAGGCTGTTGTTTACGCCATCTTGACCTTCACTATCAGCCATGTCTGCAGCTTTGTTCAAACTACTAATAGCCTTATCCAACTGATTTACGTGTGCATAAGCATTACCAAGTGCAGCAACAGCAGCAGGACTTACCATAGCGTCGTTTGATGGTGAATATTCATCAAGATATTTCACAGCATCATTCCATTTATTTAGATTTGCGTAGCTCAATCCAGCATAAAGATTAGCTAAATTTGCTGCGTCTGTTCCACCATAATTATTGATGATATTAAGAAGGCCAGTGAATGTTGCACCATCACCGTTAAGAGCTTTGTCGAATTGCTCTGCGTTGAAATATACCTGTCCCTTTGCTAATTCTGTAGCTGCCTTTTCCTCGCGAGGACCTCCAACATAAGCTTTGTAAATGAAAAATCCTGCGATAATTACGATAATTGCCAATACAGCAATGATGATAGCTTTCTTGTTTTTGTCGAAGAAAGTCTCTGAATTTGAGAGGGAATCATGATTGTATACCCCCTGTTGGTTTTTGTTTGCCATTATTATTTGTTTTTTTATTTATTTCTTTTTCAATATCTCGTCCAAATGGGACAAGTGGTATAACGTCGCAAAATTACGTAAATAATCTCACATATTGAAATTTATTTCCTTTTTTTTTCGTTTTTAAGTTATAAAACTGATAACTTTGCAAATGATATTATGATACTAAATAAACTTTCCATAATAAATTACAAGAATATCCGGGAGGCAACTGTATGTCTGTCGCCAAAATTGAATTGCTTTATTGGCAGTAATGGAGTGGGGAAGACAAATTTTCTAGATGCAGTCTACTACCTTTCTTTCTGTCGCAGTGCGTTCAATCCAATTGATTCTCAAGTTATTACTCACGATCAGGACTTCTTTGTTCTAGATGGTAGCTATGTTACTGATGCAGGTGATGTTGAGAATATTTATTGTGGAATGAAGCGTGGAACAAAAAAGCATTTTAAGCGTAATAAGAAAGAGTATCGTCGCTTGTCTGAACACATTGGTTTGGTTCCGCTTATTTTTGTTTCTCCATCTGATTCTATTCTTATTGAAGGCGGCAGTGAAGAGCGCAGAAGATTGATGGATATGGTGATTTCACAATATGATAATTCATATATCGAGGCATTGTCTTCATATAATAAGTCTTTACAACAGCGTAATGCTTTGCTGAAAATGGATGACGAACCTGATGTTTCTATTATGGAAATATGGGAAGAGCAAATGGCCGTTAATGGTGAAATACTTTATCATAAGCGTGATGAGTTTGTAAAGTTGCTTGTTCCTATTTTTCAGGAGATTTATAATAGAATATCTGGCAATCATGAAACAGTATCATTGAATTATATATCACATTGTCAACGTGGTGACTTACTTGAAGTTATTCGCCGTGATCGTTATAAAGACAGAGCTGTTGGCTATTCTTTGCATGGTGTGCATCGTGATGATTTAGAAATGCTTATTGATGGTTATCAAATGAAACGTGAAGGTAGCCAGGGACAGCATAAAACATTTGCTTTGGCGCTTAAACTTGCACAATTTGATTTTCTGAAACGTACTTCTTCTAATACAACACCATTACTGTTGCTTGATGATATTTTTGATAAGTTGGATGCTAACAGGGTAGAGCAGATTGTCAATCTTGTTGCTGGCGATAACTTCGGTCAGATTTTCATCACCGATACAAATCGTGATCATCTTGACAAGATCTTAGCAAGTGGTGAGTTTGATTATAAATTATTTTCCGTCAATGATGGTGAAATAGAAATAAAGGATTAATGTTTAAACGCGATGTAAAAACTTTAGATGAAATCTTAAAGCGTCTTTTGCGCTCAGAGGGTTTCGAGACGCCGCTTCTTCAGAAGCGTCTTGTAGATTCATGGGATTCCGTTGTTGGCAGTTCTATCGCAAAGTACACTGGCGAGAAGTTTATAAAAAACCAAACTCTTTTCGTGAAAATTATTAATCCTGCTTTGCGTCAAGATCTTAGTATGATGCGTTCTAAACTTGTAAAGCATCTTAATGATAAAGTTGGGGCAATGATTATCACAGATATAAAATTCTTCTAGTCAACCACTTCGTCCATTTTTATATCTGTCTTTTCAGTTGGCACAGCTTCTACTTTTTGAAAGTTAAAGCATATTCCGATTTTATATGCTTGTGGTATTTGCTTAAGAAATCTGTCATAATATCCTTTCCCACGTCCTAATCGGTTACCATTATCATCGAAACTCATACCAGGAACAACTGCTACATCTATATTCTTGTAGTCATTATATTTTTCACCTACGGGTTCCATGATATGGTAGGCAATGCCCTCTTTAAGGTCGTTCTTATCTTTATATTCTCTAATTTCAAGTTCTTCTCCATTAATAACAACAGGCAGCAACACTTTTTTGCCTAACGCAACTAATGTATCTACAACCTGATGAGTATTAACCTCGTCGGGCATAGAATAATACATGAGGATAGTGTTAGCTTCTTTTATCTTGTCGTTTTCAAGGAGTTTATTAATAAGCATAAGCGACAGTTCACCTAGCATTTTACTAGTGAACTGTCGCTTGCGCTCTCGTATATTTTTTCTTAATTCTGCTTTAAGCATTTATCTTATTTTTCTTAGGCTTTGCAATGCCAACATGTTTGCTTGTCATAGCAACCTTTTTCCCTTTTGCAGGTTTGTTTACTGGCTTCTGAGGGAAGGCAACCTTGTCTTTAAATACTTTCATAGCCTTTAATATAACAGGGTCATCTTGGTTTATGTATTCGTTCCAAGCCTCTTCATCAAGCATATTATAGACAATTCTACTGTTAATGTAGCGTTCCAGTAGTTTATGGCTCTTTGAAATCATCAAATTGCGTCTTTGCAATCCATGTTGGTCTGCATATGTTGCAAATTTATCAACCGTATTCTGCTTTGTCAGATAATCGCTGAGTTCCATCATCTCCTTGAAGTTATTTAACTTAGGACGATTGTCATCAGTATATGTAAATGCAAATTGCAGAATCAGTCCGCTCATTGATGCCTGTTTGTAATATGATGTAATACCAGTTGTGTCTTCTGGCACAAATATATCAGGAGTAATACCACCACCACCATAGACAGTACGTCCGTTTGATGTATGATATGCAGGACCAGTATGCTTAATGCTATCTTGTGAGAAGAATTCTCCGTGTAGATATCTTGTCATTAGATCTTGCTGATATTCAGGGTCTTCACCATTTACGTATGGTTTCTGTATGCATCGTCCAGAAGGGGTATAATATCTGGCGATAGTCAATCTTATCATACTTCCATCAGGGAATCCAATCTGTTGCTGAACAAGGCCCTTACCAAATGAACGGCGACCAATAATAGTTGCACGGTCATTATCCTGCATTGCTCCGGCAAAGATCTCTGAAGCAGAGGCGGAACCTTCGTTAATCAAAACAACTAATGGGATATTCTGATATGTACCCTTACCATCCGAACGATAATCTTGTCTAGGACTCTTTCTTCCTTGTGTATAAACAATGAGTTTATTCTTTGGTAAGAATTCATTTGCTATTTGTACTGCACTGTTAAGGTAACCACCAGTGTTGTCGCGCAAATCTATAACAAGGTTGCTGAAGCCTTCTTGTGATAGTTTAGCCAATGCAATCAGCATCTCCGGATAGGTAGTTTCTCCAAAGTTCTTTATTCTGATGTAACCAGTCTCATCATTTATCATGTAAGTTGCAGAGATACTCTTTTGTGGAATTTCACCTCTTGTGACAGTGAAATATTTAACAGCTTTCTGTCCAAATCTCTGTACTCCAATCTTAACTTTTGTATCTTTAGGACCTTTGAGTCTGTGCTGTGCTTCTTCGTTAGTAACTATTTTACCAACAAATCTCTTTCCATCAACACTTACGATTTTGTCACCTGCCAATATTCCTGCACGTTCAGCTGGTCCGTTCTTGATAACATTTTGCACGTGTATCGTGTCTTGACGAATTGTAAATTCAATGCCAACACCTGAGAAGGAACCTTTCAAATCATCATTTGCTGCTTGCACATCTTTTGCACTAATGTACACAGAATGTGGATCCAGCTCTGATAAAATCTGGGGAATCGCCTTGTCTACAAGTGAGTCTATGTTAACCTTGTCAACATACTGGTCATCAATGATGTGCAGCAAATTGTTAAGTCTGTTACTTCCTGAATTGATGATATTCAGTCTGTTACCTGAAAAATGATTAGCATAAAATGTTCCGATAAAGATACCTGCCACAACGCATAGCGCCATGATTAGCGGTATCCATCGGTTATTTCTCTTCTGCTCCATATTGTTTAATATTGTTTCTCTGTTCTTATAGCAGTTGCCTACTATGTGATTATAACTCTCTCATTGCCGTAACGGCTATTATAGTTTATTCTTTTTCTCCTAAATAAATAACTTCTATTCCTGCTTTTTTCATTAGGTTGATACCATCTTCCAAACGATATTTCTCACCATACACCACACGCTTTATTCCTGATTGTATAATCAGTTTTGAGCATTCAATGCAAGGAGAGGCTGTAACGTAGAGAGTACTGCCGTCGCTGTTGTTATTGCTTCGAGCCAGTTTTGTGATGGCATTTGCTTCAGCGTGCAACACGTATGGTTGAGTAACGTTATTGGCATCTTCACACAAGTTTTCAAATCCACTTGGTGTCCCATTATATCCGTCACTGATAATCATTTTGTCTTTTACGACCAATGCACCTACCTGCCTGCGTTTGCAATATGAGTTCTCTGCCCATATCCTTGCCATGCGAAGGTATCTGTAGTCTAACTTCTCTTGTTTTTCGTCAGCAGTCATATTGATTATTATTTATGTAGTTATTAAACTTTTATTTTATTCCGTTTCTTTCCAGCAATGCATCAATAGTAGGTTCCTGTCCTCTGAATCTCTTATAGAGTGTCATTGGATGTTCAGTTCCTCCCTTTGACAATATGTTGTTTCTAAAGCTTTTTGCTGTATCCTTGTCGAATATACCATTCTTTTTGAATACACTGAAAGCATCAGCATCCAACACCTCTGCCCATTTATAGCTATAGTATCCTGCTGCATATCCACCAGCCATGATATGGCTGAATTGTACAGTCATGCATGTATTGGGCAGTTGTTCAGATAGCATAGCCTTTTCCCAAGCTTTCTTTTCAAACTCAATGATATCATCGTTGAACTCGTCTTTCTTTGTATAATATGCCATGTCAAGAAGTCCAAAGCTCACTTGTCTCATGCAGCCATATGCAGCCATGAAATTTCTACTCTTAACGATTCTGTCTATGAGTTCATCTGGAATAGGTTCGCCTGTCTGATAATGAAATGCAAAGGTGCGCAAGAAATCCTTCTCAACAGAATAGTTTTCCATAAATTGTGATGGCAATTCTACGAAGTCCCACCATACGTTTGTTCCGCTTAAACTCTCAAAACGAGTGTTTGCGAACATACCATGTAGTGAGTGTCCGAATTCATGAAGGAATGTTTCAACTTCTCCAAGAGTTAAAAGTGCAGGCTTTTCATCAGTAGGTTTTGTCAGATTCATGACAAGACTTACGTGAGGTCTACTATTGTTTCCCTTGTGGTCAATCCATTGTCCCTTGAATTCTGTCATCCAAGCTCCACCTTGTTTGCCATTTCTTGGATGGAAATCTGCATAAAGAACAGCGAGGAAACTACCGTCTTCGTCAAACACCTCATAGGCTTTCACGTCTGGGTGATACACAGGTATGTCTTTATTTTCCTTGAATGTTATTCCGTATAGTTTTGTTGCAAGGCCGAACACACCTTTTATCACATTAGATATTTCAAAATACGGTCTTAGCATTTCTGCGTCAAGATTGTATTTTTCCATTTGTAGCTTGTGTGAGTAATAGCTGAAGTCCCAAGGTTCCAGTTTGAAGTCTTCTCCTTCAATCTTTTTGGCCATAGCTTCAATCTCTTTAACCTCGTCTTTTGCATAAGGTTTGTATGCATCAATAAGGTCGTTGAGCAATTTATAGACGTTGTCTACGCTGCTTGCCATTCTATGTTTCAATACATAGTCTGCGTATGTATCAAAGCCAAGTAGTTGAGCAACTTCTCTTCTTAGATTAATCAACTTCTTGCATATCTCCAGATTGTTTTCACTATTATCATGAGTACATTCTGTGTTTCTTGCCATATACATATCCTTACGTAGGTTACGCATTGTAGAATATGTCATGAATGGGCTATAGCTAGGATAATCTAATGTGAATATCCAGCCCTCTTTCTCTTTTTCTTTTGCAGTTTGTGCAGCAGCTTCTTTTGCTGTGTCAGGCAGACCTTCTAGTTCATCTTCATTTGTTATATGAAGTTCATAAGCCTTAGTCTCTTTAAGCAAGTTTTGTGAAAATTGCAACGACATCATACTTGCCTCTTCGGTAAGCTTACGCAATTTATCCTTATCTGCATCGTTCAATAGAGCACCGCTTCTAACGAAACCATCGTAGCTCTTGTCTAGCAGCATTTGTTCTTCTGCTGTCAAATCGCGATGATGCTCATGTACATATTTGATTCTTTCAAAGAGTTTCTTGTTAAGACTCACGTCGTTTGAATGCTTCGTGAGTATAGGACTCAACTTTTGTGCAAGTTCGTCCATCTCGTCATTGGTATCAGCACTAAGCATGCATGAGAATACATTTGAAACTCTATCAAGCAAATCATAATAGTGATCACCTTTTTCTGTGTCAACTCTTGCTATTGTATTTTCAAATGTAGGTTCAGACTCGTCGTTGATTATCTTATCAACTTCTTCGTCGTCACGCTTAATGCCCTCCATAAAAGCTTCTTCGTAATCAGAAGTTTTTATGCGTTCAAACGGAACTGTATAATGTGGTGTTCCGTAGTCTTCAAAAAATGGATTTATTCTCTTTGTATTATCTATATTATTCTCAATCATACTAACTATTGTTGTTATATATCTATGTTATATTGTTAATTCATGAGCCTGCATCATTGCAGTTTCAATTTTTTCAATATATATGTAGCCGCGTTTAAGTTCTACAATTCCCATTTCTTCCATCCTGTTCAATGCTTTTGAAACATCCAGTCTGCTATCATTTATTTCTTTAGCAAGTTGTGTCATCTTGATGTTGATGATTTTTCTTCCTGCTGGTCTAAGACATCTGTCAGAGATAAATCTGATGATTCTGCTTTCAAGGTTCTCTGGATATTTGCGAAGCAATTGTCTTTCTTGCTTTTGTATCATTGTCGACAGCATATTCATAATGTTAATTCTGAATATCATGTATTTATCGCTGAGTCTCATCACCTCGCTCTTGTCGATTCTCAATATTCTGCAAGTTGTTTTTGCTTTGAAAGTCTTCGTATAGTTTTGTATTAGTCCGAACAGTCTTTCCGGCTGTAATATTTCTGGTGATGAAATATCCTCAATAATCTGGTAGCAATGATCAGCTGCAATGGTAACAACTTCTGCAATGCCGTTGAGAAGAAACATTAAATGATTGCAGTTCTCGTTCTCGTCGATAATGGTTTCTTCTGGTTCATATTTATGGAAATCGAATTTCGTATGTGCCACAACATCTCCAAGGTCTGCCTTTCCAAGTCCTTGAAATAAGGGCAGAGTTAAAAGCTTGCTGTATAGTTGAAATTCGTTTTCCATATCTTTATTTCTCTATCTTTTTCTGTAATGCCGGAGAATACCACACTTTATTTTTTCCGTCTTTTCCTACATATATAAAATATGCCATCAATTCTGGATGCTTTTTCAATACAGCTTCTGACTTTTCTACTCCTAATACCATGAACGCTGTAGCATAGGCATCAGCTTCAGCACATCTGTTGGCTAAAACGGTTGATGATAGAAGGCTATGTTGAACTGGTCTGCCAGTCTTCGGATCTATCTCGTGTGCGTATTTCTTACCATTCTTGTAGTAGAAATTGCGATAGTTTCCACTTGTGGCCATTGCCTTGTCTGTGATGTTCAACACCGTTTGTAGTTGTTGATTTGTATTCAAACTGTCATCGGTAGGTTGGGTAACTCCAATCTTCCATGGCAATCTCTTTTCGCTCAGACCGCTTGTAACCACTTCTCCGCCAATCTCAACCATATAGTTCTTTATGTCATGGCGTCTCATAACAGTTGCTACTGCATCGCTGCCAAATCCTTTTGCAACGGCGCTGAAATCTAGCATCATGTTTTTTAGTTTCTTCGAAAGATATGTCTTGCCGTTCATCTTCTCTACATTGATGTTTTGCATTCCCACAAGTTTCTTCAAACTATCTACTTGTTGCTGATCAGGCATCTTCTGGTGTTTAAATCCAAATCCCCATGCATTTACTAATGGTGCAACAGTGATGTCAAAAGCACCATAAGTATCTTTGCTCACGTCTTGTGACAATGTCAGCACATTCATAAACATGTCGCTAGCTTCCACTTTCTTACCGTTGTTGAAAGCTGTTACTGTAGATTGCTTATTAAACATTGAAAATTCACCATCAACTTTGTTAAGTTCTGCTATGATTTCATTGTTCAAGTCTTTGTCATATTGATATGTAACGTGATACACCGTTCCGAAGATGAAACCTTCATCTTTCTGATAAGGCATATCTCTCTGTTGCTTTACGATAAGAACCGTACCGACTATAAGAGCCAGTAGAAATGCAACTTGTGCGTAAGTCTTCTTTTTTCCTTTCATTATAGTTCAAATGTTATGTTAAATTCTCCACCAAGTCTACTGTTACCATTTTTGCCGTATCCTGGCACATACCATGCTTCTCCAATGTCTCCGTGGGTATGAAACAATCTGCGTTTATATCTCACACTCCATCCCATTCTCACGGGACCAAATATCTTTGCATCTATCGTGAAGACACCTTCGAGCCAGTGATAAGTGCAACTCACGTCTTTAGCATTGAAGTCTGTTTTGTCGCCCCATACAGGGTCAACAATTCCAGGGCTGCTTACATCATATTTAAACGATGTATAAGCATATCTGAAACCTCCATACACACGATATATATCATGCTTGTTTTTACTTAGATTCCAGTCCATACCAATTCTGCCGTAAGGAGCAGTCGACTTATAAGTCAATTTTGTCGTAATATCCTCTGCGTTAGCTTTTCCAATACCTAGTTCTATAATCGGGAACCATTTGTCTTTAAGGTTCACTCTCATTGCAGCCTGATACTGTCCATAGCTACTAAAAGCCAATTGTGCAGGTCCTACAAGATCTGTAGAAACGGCAATGCCTCTGAATAGTGGAATAGTATCAGGAGCTATTGTCACGTATTTCTTCTTTCCTTGTTGGGCGTTAGCCGTAAGGAAAGTAAGCATGACAACACTAATTACTGCTGCTATTCTTGAAATGTATGAGGAATGTACTCTTTGTAGCATCGTAAGTTACGTTTGGATTATTTATGACAATTGTGTCTATTCTGTTTTTGGTGTATTTCACACCCGTTATTACGTGGAAGATAGCAGGACTGCAGTCAACAGCTTCAAAATGGGGAGCATTCGTTTTGCTTACTTTTATAGTATCAAACTGTGTCCCATTCGAATTCTTTAATTCCATAAAGAATACGTCTTCGCTGCGTTGATAGCTCATTGGCAGTTCAAAGCTGTCTGTGTTCACAGATTTGTTGATAATCACAGAGTCATTACCATCGCCAAGGTTGGCCGATAATGTCAGCGAATCACTCAGCGTTTTAACGTTGCCTGCCAGTTTGTATTTCGCATATACACGGTTATTCAGCGGACAGTCAATACTAGAACATCCTGCCACGATGAATATCGTCATCAATATGTATAGGGACATTTTTAAATCCCATCCTCCGTTTTTCTTCATTCTATATTTCTTTCTCTACTTGATAGTCGTTCCTTGAAGGATTTTGTCTGCTTATCAGGTCACCTAGGAATCCAGCCAAGAAGAATTGGCTTCCTAAAAGCATTGTTGTCAGTGCTATATAGAAATATGGCGATGTTGTGATAAGTCTTTGTGGAATGCCGTTATATAATGCATAAGCCTTGTCGGCACCGATGCATACAATGGCAATCAAACCAATCATGAACATGATAGAACCCAAGAATCCGAATACGTGCATAGGCTTCTTTCCAAAGTTGCTCAGGAACCAAAGTGTTATCAAGTCCAGATATCCGTTGAAGAATCGGTTAAGTCCGAACTTACTGCTTCCGTATTTTCTAGCCTGATGTTGAACCACTTTTTCTCCAATCTTGTCAAATCCTGCGTTCTTTGCCAAGTAAGGTATATATCTGTGCATTTCTCCATACACTTCAATATTTTTAACTACATCCTTGCGATATGCTTTCAGTCCACAGTTGAAGTCGTGCAGATTGTGAACACCGCTTATCTTTCTTGCTGTTGCATTGAAGAGTTTTGTTGGGAGAGTCTTTGTAATCGGGTCATATCTTTTTTGCTTATAGCCCGAAACAAGGTCGTAACCCTCTTCAGTAATCATTTTATATAGTCCTGGTATTTCGTCAGGTGAATCCTGCAAGTCTGCGTCCATCGTGATAATAACGTCACCTTGTGCTTTCTCAAATCCACAATATAGGGCAGGGCTCTTTCCATAGTTTCTGCGGAATTTCAATCCCTTTACGTTATTGTCTTTTTCAGCCAGTTTCTCAATCACATTCCATGATTTATCGGTACTTCCGTCATTCACGAATATTATTTCATAGCTATAGTTATTGGCTTTCATCACGCGCTGAATCCACGCGTGTAGTTCTGGCAGTGATTCTTCCTCGTTGTAAAGAGGTACTACAATAGTTATATTCATTTTGTTCTCTAACTTTTTTTATTTCTTTGTTTTTAACTTCGTTAATGCGGCAATGAATATAGAGCATACCCAACCAATAACCATGTTGTACATCATAATCATGAATGATAGTTCAAGCGGTGTCATTGTATTGATAAGCGTCATTGCGTCATTAATTTCTTTTGTCTCAAGTCCGTTTTGCTTGTATGTTGCTTGCATCGTCATTATCATCGTACTTATTGTTCCCATGAACTTTCCATGGTCTAAAAATCTGAAGTAGATGAATTGTGCAACTCCGAATATCAGTGAACTATAGAAAAAAGTGTACATGCAGTACACAAGTCCTCTTTTGTAAGACATGTTACCTTCTAGAGCATAGTTCTTAAAACTGATCATTCTCCATGCAACGAAGAATGGTGTTGATAAAGCTAGTAATCCACCAATACTTGACTGTGGAGTAAAAATAGTAAATGCAAATGCAGAAATCCACAACAAGGCGAGCAATGCTCCATCCTGTCGCGCGAATGCCTTTGTCTGATTTATGGCACTAATATTAATCATTAACTGAATTTATGTTTATAAACAGTGCAAAGATAATTATTTTATATCATATAAATTCATAACAAGATTACTTTTTGTCTTATTTTTACTTTTTAAACGTAAAACTTTCGATATCCGTCGGGTAACTTTAAACTTTAAAGCTATTTGCTTTCTACCAAAAAGTTGTATCTTTGCACCAAAGTAATGTCATTTATGATTTATCCTGATAATTTTGAAGATAAAATCGGATTTACCGATATTCGTAATATGTTGCGTGAACGCTGTATGTCCACGCTTGGCAAGTCACAGGTTGACGCCATGGAATTTTCATCAGACTATTTGTTGGTCAATGAACTTCACGACCAGACTCGTGAATTGGCTGCGCTTCTTGAGGAAAATCCCGATTTTCCATTGGGCAATATCTATGATATGCGCGAGAGTTTGAAGCGTGCAAAAATAGCCAATACACATCTTGAAGAAGATGAATTCTTTAATCTTCGCCGAAGTCTTGACACGATAAATAAGATTGTCACTATTTTGCATCCTGATGATATAGAAAATGCAGTTGGTAAAGCTCTTTTTCTTTTATCAGATGGTATCGCTACGTTCCCTAATCTTATTCAGCGTATTGATCAGGTGATTGATAAGTTTGGACACATGCGTGACAATGCTTCGCCTGAATTGCTCAAACTTCGCCGTGAACTTGCTAAGGCTGAGGGCTCTGTGTCTCGCACGCTTTATGGTATCTTGCGTTCTGCTCAAGCTGATGGCGTTGTTGATAAGGATGTCACTCCAACGATGCGTGATGGCAGACTTGTGATACCTGTTGCTCCGGGATTGAAACGACGCATCAATGGTATTGTTCATGATGAAAGTGCTACTGGTAGAACCGTATTCGTAGAACCAGCTGAGGTTGTTGAGGCTAATAATAAAATCCGAGAATTGGAGGCTGAAGAGCGTCAAGAGGTAATAAGAATCCTCATCTCTATCACCAATCATGTGCGACCAAACGTGAGAGAAATCCTTGATTCGTTCAACTTCCTTGGTATCATGGATTTCATCAATGCCAAAGTTGAGTTGGGAAAGAGCTTCCGTGCTATATCTCCAGAGGTTAAAGAGTCTCCGAATATAGATTGGATCGAGGCTAGACATCCGTTGCTTGAAAAGCGTTTGTCTGCCAATGGCGATAAAATAGTATCGCTGGGAATCAGTCTTAATTCTGATAAGCATATCCTTATTATTTCTGGTCCAAACGCCGGAGGAAAGTCTGTTTGCCTAAAGACAGTCGGACTTTTGCAGTATATGTTGCAATGCGGTCTTCCTATTCCTGTCAGTGAGCGTTCCACTTGTGGAATCTTCGATGACGTGATGATGGATATCGGAGACGAACAGAGTCTTGAAAACGACTTGTCTACTTATTCTTCTCATCTGTTGAATATGAAGAATATGATGAGGCAGGCTTCAAATCGAACCCTGATACTTATTGATGAGTTTGGTACAGGTACCGAACCGCAGATTGGTGGTGCGATAGCAGAGAGTGTGCTAGATAAGTTTTGCTCAAAGGGAGCTTGGGCTGTTATCACCACCCATTATCAAAATCTAAAGCATTTTGCCGATTCACATTCTGGTGTAGTCAATGGCGCCATGCTGTATGATCGTCATGAGATGCGAGCACTCTTTCAGCTTGCCATTGGTAGACCAGGCAGCAGTTTCGCTATTGAGATAGCACGAAAGATCGGATTTCCTGAAGATGTGATAGCCGAAGCCTCTGAAATTGTAGGCAGCGACTATATCCAGAGTGATAAGTATTTGCAGGATATCGTACGCGATAAACGCTATTGGGAAGCAAAGCGACAGACCATTCATCAGCGTGAGAAGGATATGGAGAAAACCATATCAAAATATGAACAGGAAATCGAAGAATTGCAGCATCAACGCCGTGATATTGTAGCAAAGGCTAAGGCTGAAGCACAAGAACTTTTGAAGGAAAGTAATAAGCGCATCGAAAACGCAATTCGTGAAATAAAGCAGAATCAGGCAGAGAAAGAGGCTACACGTAAGATTCGTGAGGAACTGCGTGAATTCGAAACTGCTGTCGGTTCTGGTAATTCTATTGATGGTAAAAAGTCACATGGAATTCTTTCAGATGACGAATTCGAGAAGAAGATGAAGCAGATTGAACAGCGTCGTCAACGCAAGGAACAGCGTAAGAAGGAGAAAGCAGAAAAGAAAGACAGTCAACCTGTTTCTGAAAAGCCAATCAATATTAACATGTCTGTTTCCGATAGTTCTGATGGTGCAATTGGTGTAGGTTCAACTGTCCGCATCAAAGGATTGTCTTCAACGGGAACGATAGAGTCTGTTGATGGCAAAATGTGCACCGTTATCTTTGGAGGCATGCGCTCAAAAATGCGCTTAGATCGTTTAGAGGCAGCTAGTGGAGTAGGGAGCACTGATGATGATGAGTCTGCAAGCAATTCTTATCAGGTAAGCCGTGCCACCCGTGACACGATCGATGATCATAAGAAGAACTTTCATCAGGATTTGGATGTTAGAGGTATGCGTGGTGACGAGGCACTCAATGCCGTTCAGTATTTCATAGACGATGCTATTCTTGTAGGCATGAGCAGAGTTAGAATCCTTCATGGAAAGGGAAATGGAATTCTTCGCAATCTCATCCGACAATATCTTGCAGCAATACCCAATGTCACTCATTATGCAGATGAACATGTGCAGTTTGGTGGTGCAGGAATAACTGTCGTAGATTTCTAATAGATGTTAAAATCGTAAAATAGTTTATGTATTTTTTTTGCTATTCAAAAAAAATATCTACTTTTGCACCCGCTTAACAAAAGCAACATGGGCAAGTCCCTTACGGTCAGCTCCCTCGGAATCCCCCCAGGACGGGAACGTAGCAAGGGTACTTGGTTGTAGCGTCGCGATAAGGATCGCTTGCCCACCCGCCTCTTTAGCTCAGTTGGCCAGAGCACGTGATTTGTAATCTCGGGGTCGTTGGTTCGAATCCGACAAGAGGCTCAAAAAGACAAAAGGATGTAGTTTTCACTACATCCTTTTTTTTATCCTTGTTTAGCTCCGTATCTATCAATAAGTATATGTTTTTTTCCAATGATACCTTCAAAGTAAGGCGGTTCACATCTCAGTTGCATGTCGTCATAAATGAATTCTGCAATCACGGTGTCTTTTCCATCTGGAAGAATAAGTCCCATTTTGTCTTTCTTCTTAGCTATGACAGGCATCATGCATAAGTCATCAACATAAACATAGGGCGTTCTCAGGAAATCATAAAGTGCATGTATCAGTATATGTCCTTCATGGTCTTTAATACCAAATTTACCATTCTCTTCATACACACTGTGGAATTTAATGTATTTTCTTTTAATACGTTGTATGTAGGCCACAGTCTTTCTTGGATTACTAATCATTCTATGCCAGTAGCTGTATGTGTCACAGTAGTTAGCAGCAGCCCTCACAATGACCATCTTCCAGTCAAGTCCACTAATAGCCTTTCTGTTAAGGTCAATATATTTAGCTATGGCTTTTTCCTTTTCCGGAACACTTAGCTTTGACAGCGAATCTTCAAATCTCACCATAATGGTTTTCGATCCCGACATGCCTTTAATGTATCTGTGTATCTGTCTTGACATTTCACAGCATACAAATTTGTCTATTTCCGCCAACTCAATTTTGTCAACGTATAGCTCTTCAAAGTTTTCAGCTGTTATTCTTTTCATTGTATTTACCTCCGTTTCTCCAAAAATACTAACTTTTCCTGATTCAGAAAAATTTTTAATTGGGAAATTGCTAAAACTATGTTATAAAACACGTCTTAACTAATATTAACCCCTATGGGTAACAAATGTTACCTTATTATATATTTCATATCACTTACCTTTGTTGCAATTAATAAAATAATAGAAAATATGAATACTATTTATTCTTTTGAGCAGTGGGATCTTGACTTATTGGTGGATTACGTTCAGAAAGTTCATCATCGTGGCATACGTGAAAAAGGACCAAAAGTGCTAGATAAGTTAATTGCTTTAGCTGAAGCCCACAAGGCAGACGCTCCAAATCTTCTAAAGGTAACAGACCATTTCCGTAATTCTCTTTATGATCTCGACGTGCATTGCAATAAGGAGGACAATATCCTTTATCCTTATGTTGTAGAAATGTATGAAGCTTATGCACAAGGGCATCGTGTTCCGCCGTTCCATTGTGGAAGCGTTCAAAGCCCAATCAGTGCAATGATGGCTGATCACGACGAAGAAGTGTCACGCCATAATCGCATAGCCGATTTAACCAACAACTATTCAGCTCCTGATTCTTCAGATGAGGATTATGTTGAAACTATGCAATTATTGAGAGAATTCCGTGAGGCATTGGATGAACATGTATCAATTGAAAATGATGTACTTTTTCCGATGGCTATTAAATTAGAGTCAATGATGCAGCGCTAGAGGCGTTTTGAAAGGCGTATAAATGCGCCTTTCTACATAAAAAACGATTTTTTTTGAAAAAAGTTTCTGAAATATTTGGAGGTTTAAAAAATATCCATTACTTTTGCACTCGCTTTAAGAAACCAAGCTAACATCATCAATGGAGAGATGGTAGAGCGGTCGATTACAGCAGTCTTGAAAACTGCCGTACCGAGAGGTACCGGGGGTTCGAATCCCTCTCTCTCCGCATTGTTTAAGAGCCGTTGAATTATTCAACGGCTCTTTTTTTGTATTATTAAGTAATGACTATCCTCGACTAATTCTAGTCATTATGTATTAATTGTGCCGTTCTTGTAATTATAGCAAACATTTATTATATATATCAATAAGTTATGATGAAAGAAATAGACCCCAAAGAAACTAGGGCTCAGTTTGTAAACTTGGGGATTTAACAATTCTATGCATAAAGTTTGGACACTCTGAAGAGGAAGAATCTGACATCATCTACACCTCTGAACGTGGCCCTAAACCCGGCTCAGTTTGTAAACTTGGGGATTTAACAATTCTATGCATAAAGTTTAGCCACTCTGAAGAGGAAGAATCTGACATCATCTACACCTCTGAACGTGGCCCTAAACCCTTTTAGCTTTGCATTAAATGATTCAGCATTAGCATTTGTAAGTCTGTTGTCGAAGAAATTCAATATTCTCTCATAATGTTGTTTGAATGTATTTATGACGGTGTTGAATTGTGGATATCCCCACTGCTCAACTTTGTTAAACCATAATGCTAACTTCAGTCTTGCAGCATCATGACTTATTTTTAAAGAATATATTTTACCCAACTGTAGGGCTAAATAATAAAACTGTTTGATGTCATCGAACTGAGAGAACAGAATGTCTGCTCTTTGCTTCTGACTTTTCGTCCATTTTTCTGGTGATTTAAATAAGAGATATCTACTTCTGGCAAGTAGTTGTTTTAAAGTGTCCCCATTATCGAAACGTTTAGCCTTGTATTCGATATTACGTATTTTAGCCTTACGTATTTCATCATTCTCCTGTTCCATGACATTCCATCGGTACTGTATGCGGAGATCCTGCAATGCCTCAAGCATAAGTTTTTGAACATGAAATCTGTCTATCGTCTGTGTAGCATTTGGGAAGCATTTCTTTGCAATTTGGTACATACTTCCTGCCATATCCAGTGTTATATTCCGGACTTTCTTGCGTCTACCTTCTGGAATTTTATTAAGACGTTTACATACTTCCTCGGCTTTCGTACCTCGTATCATGGCAACAAGCGTTCCTTTTTTACCATGACCGTCCTTGTTCGTTATTATTGTATACAGTTCACCATTGCTGAATGCAGTCTCATCAATGGAAATACTTTCACCAAGATTATGGGTGAAATATATATAGTCATCAGAATGTGAAATTTGGTTCCATGAGCGGAAGCCACTCAGATGTTCCTTGTAATAGTCTGTCAAAGTAGAAGACTTCATTCCACAGAAATCAGCTAAGGATTTAATGCTCACTTCATGGGTGTCCAAGTAATTCTTTTAAAAAAGAACCGAACTCACTAGTTATATGAGTTCCGTCTGCAACTAGTTTCCAATTTCAATTTCTACTATAAGTACGACCAGTCGTATTGTCTTCCCAGCGTCTGCGTTTAATTTTAAAATAGACAGTATGGTCACGGACAGGGAAATCTGTTATCGTTATTTCTGGATAAAAGCCTTTAGATACCAAAGATAAAGACTTTAACTCTGTCGGTATTTCAGACTTTTCCTGAAGGCAAAACACATAATAACTTCTCATATTTGAGTAATCGGTAAACTCAAAATAATCCAACATTCCTGATGGTAGAAACATTGACAGTATTTCTTTATAATCTATTGGCTTTCTTTGCATAGCGCAAAGATAAGCATTTTTTTTGAAATTGTTAAATCCCCAAACTTATTAACTGACCCGAAACTAGTCGTGCATGTGCTTTTGAACTGTGGATGAAAGCACCAATGCCTATGGTTACTTTTTTCAAGAGCCTAAATGTGTCACGTCTTATTAAGATCAGCCGTAAAAGCAAGCTGAAGTTTAATATGCTTATGTGCTATTGCATAGGTAAAGCAGCAAGTGGTATCAAAGAATTCTATCTTTTACCAGTAGGAGGAAAGCTATTGCAATATGATAGTATTGCTGTAAATACGATTGTTCCAAATAAAGATGGCGAAGTCAGTTCGTGTGATATACCTTTCTCTGATGATTTATCACAGTTTAATAAAGAGTATTTGCAATTAACAAAGCAGGTAAGTGAAAGTTGCGTTAATCATGATCTTAATCAAAGTATGGTAATTGGAACTTCTGCACTAGTACAATATGAGATTGATGGAGCAGTTGGTATGTATAGTGGTATCTTTAATAATCCCTTTCTTATTTGGGGTAAGTACAAGCGACGTTTTTTTAAAACAACATTATTAGTCTCTTTTCAATTTCATCATACTCAAATGGATGGTTATCATGCTTCACTTTTTTTAGATGAACTGCAGAAGCAAATTGATCATTTGAAAATGTAGTTTTATCTTCTACAGAATAGAAGTAAAATGATGGATAAAGATGTTGTTAGTAACGGCTAAACAGCTTTAGGCAATCATTTCCCTTCTTAGATCTGATCTTTGATAAACATAACCACGTGATACGTCTAGAACAGGATCCTCTTCTAGGCGATGATACCCGCAATGACTCCTGCTCTCAGTTTCCTACAAGTGGATATTTTGAGGATGAAGGCTCTTATGGTTCACTGTTCACAATTCAAATTCTATAACCATTACGCTTTATAGCACCACATGAACTTACTCTTTTCCCTTAGTAAATATCGTGAAGCAACTTGAGTTGACATGGTTAACTGCATATTAGGCTGAGCAGTTGATTATGAGTTGTTCAGATATCGTGCAAGCACATAACACACAAAAAAACATAAATACATCTTCTCAAATTTGCGAATTTAAAATAATCTACTTATATTTGCAGCAATAATAGTAATACATATGATTGTAACGTTTGAAGAAACTTACCTGCGCTGCCTCTATGAGAAAGGTAGTACCGACGACAAGAAACATCGGTATCAACCACAAATCATAAGAGGATATCAAAAGGGTATCAAATTCATGAAGTTTGCTAAAAGGCCTGATGATTTAAGGCGCATAAACTCTCTTAACTTCGAAGCCCTGCATGGTGACAAGGAAGGTAAATTTTCTATCAGAGCCAATGATAAATATCGCATTGAGTTCACAATAGACGAGAACCTTGAAACGCCTGTGCTCACGGTATGCAACATTACAGAATTATCGAATCATTATAAGAAATAAAGATATGATCACATTAAGAGGCATTGACCCAAAAATGATCGCCAACAATCTGGAATCATCAATGTTAATTCATCCAGGAGAAATGATAAAGGATGAAATTGAGAGTCGTGGCATGACCCAAAAGAAGCTCGCAGAAATGACAGGCATTGCTCCATCGGTGCTCAACGAGGTGCTCAATGGCAAGCGCTCTGTTACCACAGAATATGCCCTACTGATAGAAGCTGTCCTTGGTATCGATGCTGACATTTGGATTGGCCTTCAGGCAGACTATGACAAGCAGAAAGCTCGTCACGACGCATCCTTCATCAAAAGGCTGGAAGAGATAAGAAAATATGCGGCGTTGCTTTAAGCACACTTTATAATACGCATAGTTCATTATCCCTTTATCTCCGAAAAGTCTTCTGTATTATTACTGAGAACTTTTTTTGTTATAGCTGAATGTATGCTATTATCAGTCATAGAAAAAAGATGTTGTTAGTAACGGCACAACATCTTTAGGCAACCATTTTCCATCTTAGATTTTTTATGTCCTGTTGTAGAAATGCTATAGCTTGTGTAAATATAAAGAGGGGGAATATGTCCGGCTAAGTTTGTTAACTTGGGTATTTAATAATTCCTAAAGAAGGCTTATTTTTACAGTTTACAAAGAAATACGATCAACATATTATACAGAAATGATTGACATTTCGAGAATATTTTGTATCTTCGCCTTATGGATATTCTAACACATATTTTTGTGGTGCTTGTTGCCATAGAGTTCGTATATATTTTCTATCTCGAAACTATTGCTACAACATCAAGGAAAACTTCCGAGACCTTCGGTATAACAAAGGAGGCATTGGAGGGTAAGAATGTGAATGTACTTCTGAAAAATCAGGGAGTGTACAACCTTCTTATTGCTGTGATGCTATTGATTGCATTGTTTATCATGCACTCGAAAGGAACAATAGTCCTTCTGCTGAGCTATATTATCATAGTAGCTGCTTACGGAGCAGTTAGTTCTAACCCCAAAATATTCCCTAAACAGGGTGGATTGGCACTTATCGCGCTTATATTATTATTGATTTTCGGTATATGATTTGAGTGAAGAGTACTTTGATATTTGGCTATTGATGGATGAAGTCCGCACTGTAGGTAATGTAGCTAGATCATTTGCTCCTGTTAGTGATTCTTTGGAAGAAGAAAAGTGAGATCTTAATATACAAAATAATGAACGAAATAATATTCTATAGATGTTCAACAAAGATATAACACCCCAGCCATTTTGGGGAAGCAGTAATGCAACATCCAGAGGTCGAGATCCTTTGGCCGTTCAGAATAGCAGTGTAGTAATCTACTCTTCATTGATAGTTGGAGTTACCAATGTAACTCAGCGTGTTAGATATCTCGGTTTTTATTGCTGGTTGCTAGATACAATAGCTAAAAATATATCCGCTAAGGAACTAAACAATTTTGACGCTCAAATTAAATACATTCGTAGGGCTGAATTATTATTAGCTTACATAATGACAGAGACTCCAGAGTTTGTGGATGTTACAAGTGTCAGTGGTTCTGAATTTACGAAAAAACACAAACCAGAGGGAAGACTCATTAATTTGGCATTGGGAGCAGATTTAGAAAATTTTGCTAAAGACTTATATTGGAAGAACCCTATGGGTGTATTTGGCCAGTATTATATCGGTACATTGCTGGATTTAGGATTGGTATGCCCACGAGAAGAAAAATATAAAGTATTTAGGGATAGTACATTGGGTGACAAACTTGCTAAAGCCTATAAACTGAGTGTTAACGATAAGGCTGCAGCATTATTTGGTAAAAGGGTGTTTGATGGAAAAGCATATTCAGAAGATATTCCTAAGCTCTCTCTCTTTGCACTACACATTATTCATTCTGAAGCAGAGCGTAATTTTTATAGTCGGATAATGTCTGGTGTGGATTCTCCAAGAAATGCCCCCCAAAAACACCATCGCATCAACACCATAAAGATGATGCTTCAGTTTATAAATGATAATAAACTGCCTATGAAATCGGTAGTTGGAGCTTTCTTGCAGAACAACTTTGAAAATTCATTGCAAAAGAACTTTGATGTAGACGAAGAAAGTAAATCATGGTTTCTATATGAGTTTAATGAATTGGTTCATACTGCATTTGAGTCCTTTCACTTCGGACTCCTTTCACAATTGTTGGATGAACCTCAACCCTTAAACCTTATTTTTTCCAAAATTGAAGAAGGCATTACTGATTTGTGTGAGCAAAAAGGTCTTGAAAAAATGTTAGATTTTAATAGTTTGAATGAATCTATCTATAATGTATACAGCAGAATGTTCACTACAAGCTATAAAAAGGACGGCATTGAAAGAATGCTCGATGCAGCACAGCTGCTTTATATCTTGTATCAAAAGACTCATGCTCTTTTCAACGATATTAATGACTTTGCATACGATAATCACTTTTCTCGTAAAGGTGTAGCATGTTCATTGTTAGATGCGCTCATAAAAGGTAAAGAACAGATGGATATAAAAGATTATGTATTGGAAACGGTTATCGATGCCATCAATGAGCATACTATAAGTTCATACGAGAAATCTACTGTCAAGAAAGGTGTTGTGAACAACTATATCATTGATGATGGTTGTATCTGGTGTATAAGAATTCCTAAGCCTATCAGAACATCACCTAGGCTTTCCAATGTTTTATTATACATATATGATATCGGTTGGATTAGTGTTGAGGAAGGTTCATATGTGTTAACCGAGGCTGGAAAACAAATAATAAAGGGAGGCAACTACAATGATAAGTAGAAGCATTTTTAAAGAAATACCGGCTCAAAAATATCATTCAGCCATCTTTACATCATATTCCATTAACATGTATTATTGGGATATTCAGGTCGTTAAGGCGCTTAACAATAAGGGTATTTTCAACATCGGGATATTAGCTGATGCGGACTGCCTGTCAGAGCAACTGCTAAAATTCAGTTCACTTCTCGGCTCTCATCGAGGAAGAAACTATTCCATCCACGGCTTCAAGACAAAAGGTGCTTTCCATCCTAAAATAATGTTCTTTGCAGGTAAGAAAGAAATACTTGCATTGATCGGCTCAGGAAATGTGACCACGGCTGGTCATGGAAAGAATCTTGAGATTTGGACGCCTATATCAGTTTCTTCAAAGACTGATTCAATGTTTCTAATGATTCTGGATATCTGGAATTATCTCAATGACTTGTATTCCGACTTGGGACACGAAGCAGGCAATTTCATTTCTTCCATAAAGCAGAATTGTGATTTATTGCTGGATGCGGAGCAAGGTTATACTGACAATAAGTACAATATTGACAATGACAACACCATTAGATTCTTTGGTAAAACCGCTCTGCAAAATATCTTTGGGCAAATAAAAAAATGGATCGGAGATGATGAGATTAAAAATATAAGAGTGCTATCACCATTTTATGACAACAAAGCTTCTATGTTGAACACGCTTAATTCGACCTTTCATCCAGATAGAATCGACGCAATAATTGAAAATGGGCTTGGCAACATACCTCACATGAAGTCCTTGCCTAATAGTATTCATTTCTTCGATTGGAGCAAATGCATAAAGAATGAAGAGATAAAGCAAAATCTCTTTCATGCTAAATGTTTTTCCCTAGAAGGCAAACAATATAACTATCTGATTTGTGGTAGTTCAAATGCTTCGTATGCAGCAATATCTGGTAGTAATTATGAAGCTAATGTAGGCTACAAATCCAAGTCAAATGATTATTGGGCAAACTCAGGAATTATAATAGATTATAATAAGGAACTTGACAAAACTAAACTTGAAGGAAGCGATGTTCAACACGAAGAAAAAACATCTGAATTCATTTGGATTAAAGAGGCTAGTTATGAATATCAGGATATAGAAATACTCCTACAATCTGAACTTCTCGTTGAGTGTGCAACTGTTATAGTGCAGCCTACAAATAAGAGTGATCTCTTTAGGAAAATGTGCAAGATTGAGAAGAATAAGCCACAAACTATAAAGTTCACTATTGACAAGGAATTCGTCCCGTTCCGAATATGGATAGAAGACAGAAAAGGTACTATCATTTCAAATTGTCAATATGCTATCAATTGTATTGGGGTGAGTCAGAACGACCCTTCGTATGAAAATGCAAATTTCAGAAAATGCTGTCTGAAAATTGAGCAGGGAAACTTCCTTAATGGAGCTGTTATTAACTTCATAAGCAAGGTACTAAACGGAAAAAATTTTGGTAAGCAATTGAAGCCCATCAAAAAGGTATCTGATGATAATAAAACTTCGGATGATAACGGGTATATTTTCAGTTCATACGAAGAGTTCAAGAAAGACAATGAGATAATCCCAATATCTGTAAGCAAAGAGCTGAGACATCAGCAACGCGCATCTATGCTTATGAATAGCATCATAAGATACATCAAGCAATCATCAAGCAATCAGAATGACGAGAAGATGGAAAATATAGATTTTACAGAGGATACAGGAAAATCTAGAGGATCAGAAAATAAGGCTAAAACTGTAGTGAAAGAAAGTAAACTACGTGACATGGCTAATAACCTTTTCAGCACTCTAAAGGATTATCTGCTTCATCTTGAATCAGTGACTATTGACGATGTACCTAAGAAAGCAAGTGTGCTCACGAAAGAAGAGCTCGCATCCTTCATGATGGTATGTGAAGTTATTAATCGTCTGTTTGGTTACATAGAGTGGCTCCCTGATGAGAATCAATCTGTTATGGATGAATATTTCACTATTCCTTATGGTCAACGAACTAGATTCACCCTAACAGAATACCTGTATCGTATTACATCCTTGTGGTCATTACATGTAATACAGAATAACGGTATTGTTGAAAACAATAAATGCATTGAGCCAAAAGTCATACAATTCAAGCAGGAGACATTGGAACTTTTTTTATCAATTCTTAGTGTATGTGATTTAAAGAATTCTGGTAATGAGTTTTATGATATCTTTAGCATTATATATAAACCCATCGTATTTAAGAACATATTCACAGCGCTTGATATACAATACATAAACTATGATACTCTTGAGGATGACGTATATAGAAAAATTGATTCTGATTTGAAAAGAATTCCAGATTTCAACGAGGGAGAAATAAGACGCCTTATACAGAATAATATATATGCATTTCGTTCTCAAAAGATAATTTCTACTACCAAAGCTCATGAGGGACAGTATGTCTTCAATCATTCATTAGGCTGTGTGTATATTGGGCAATTCATAGGCCAAACACAAAGATTTGTTCCTTTGACTACAGCTGGTAGATACAATCAAGTCAAAAATGCATATAGATTGGAGTATGCTTATGATCTAGAAGAAGATGAATTCGTCAAGCTTACAAGTGCGATAAAAACTACTGACTGTTAAGAATTAAGCAGATTTCTAATCATGTTAATAATAAAAATGATGTCAAATATGAATACAACAGAAAGAATCAAGGTTTTTGGTGAATTTATTACCAAATGTAAAAATGAACATCAATTTATTGGCACAGGCAATCCTTTAGCTCCTATACTAATTATTGGTCAAGAACCAAGTGTGGATGTGTCTAAAAAGAATAAGACTATTGATGAGAACATCCGAAATATATCCAATTGTTTCAATAATGGCGATATTGTCAATCTGTTCATGCAGGGTGCATCCAAAAAATCAGCACCTACTTGGAAGTTTTATCAAAAGTTGGTGGACATGATTATCTATAAGTCCATTCGTGAACATGACATTCTGGATTTCGGAACATTTGTTTTCACAACAGAGATGAACAACACCGTGAGTAAAACAACAGCATCTGCCAATAAAGAAAGTATTGCCGAGAGACTAAAACTTTTCAAAGAATCTACTTTTATACAAGACTTTTCCGTTGTAATACTTGCTTGTGGGGGCTATGTAAACAATAATGCGCCATACTACCAGATTAATAATATGTTCGGTGTTGAGTACGATGTAAATGATGGCAAGCATGTTGTTAATGATAATAATCTCTTCCGATTCTATACTCATCATGATAAGTCTGGCAATAAATTAGTTATACACACTAGACAATTAAGTCAGATACCTGATCAACTGGTCATAGAAATAGCAGCACAAGTTCGTGAACACCTGTGTAAAATAGATAAATATCCTGTGTCGTGAGCAAATCACAGAAATATGCTGAGGATTTTTGCACTTTAAAACTTATTAAAGATGAAGAATGTATCATGAAAGAAAACGAAGCTCTTGATAAACTCTTTAGTCCTATCTATATTGCTCCAAAAATAAGTGATGATACACTTGAAAGTATAGCTGAAGGGATAATATGTCATTCGTATATTGACAATGGTAGTGATACAAAATACATCCCCATTGAGATCGAGTTTTATTATCATTCCCCCAGACTTCCGTTTAAACAGGACGAAAACTATGAAAAGGATCATATAACTTACCCGAGAGATATAAAAGAATCCTGTAAATTACTATATCATTATAGTGGAATAGATATATGTTTCGAATCCATAGAATGTAAAAAAGCACGACCTGAATTTGGCGGTATTCTGATTCGTTCTTTACTAAAGATTAAGGGTAATAATAATGAGATAATCTACGGACCATTATGCTGTAAAGATGTTCTGCTTAACGAGGCTAATAAACTTCCTTCACTAAAATACCCTGCTGACAATTGCAACGAATATGATTTGATAGCCTCAAAACGTGTCGGTATCTCAAACGAGAATACAGATTTGAATCTTCGTTATTATGCAAAGGAATACGAAATTAAAGAAAAAGCTTCTGTTAGCAAACGTTGGGCTTACAAAAACGGGGATATTCATCAAGTAAAAGGGCAAAGTTATAACATTAGTGATAAAAAATAATGTTACTCTCCAACGAAACAAATAAGGTGTACTTCTCTAATTGCTTGGAAAGTTATTGTGGCGATTTTTTCAAGCGGATTAAGGCAGTATTGGAACAGTATAGTATAGAGGTTGGTGTGCTCCAGAATACAGAGGACTATTGGTGTCGCGACTATATGCCTTTGCAGGTAGCAGAGGATAGATTTGTGAAATATCAATATTTCCCCAACTATCTCAATAAGCCTAATGTTTGTGGTTACAGAACCGAGATGGAAAAGCCTTGGAGTCATCTCGGTATTGATGATAAGTTTCTGGTGGATTTAAGTGACATCACTCTTGATGGTGGCAACATGGTGAAGACACCCTACCACGTCATCATGACGGACAAAATCTTCACTGAAAACAAGAACTTCAAGCGTAACGTCCTCATCAGACGACTTGAGGATGCTTTCCAAAATGAGGTGCTGATAGTGCCATGGTACGATCCAGAAAAAGATCCTTGCGGACACACTGACGGTATGGTGAGATACATAAAAGGCTGTGAACTTCTCACAGATAATTACTCTAAGTTTAATGCACCATTTGCCGAGCGTCTTTACAATATATTGGAACAAAAAGGATATAATGTGAATGAGTTGGAATTGCCTTATGTTTCCGACTATTCTTGGGCGTACATCAACTTCCTGCAGACCTCCAAGGTGATAGTTATTCCTAAGTTGAACTTATTGTCTGATGCATCTGCTCACGAGCATCTATCTTCTTTTTTCGACATTCCCGTTTTACAAGTCAAGGTTCCAACCCTTATCAAAAAATATGGTGGTGCTTACAACTGCATGAGTTGGAATATCAAAGGATAAATTAATTCTTTTTGTAGAAATGTCGTTCGCTCATCCCTTATAAACAAAGGTTTTGTGACATAAGTGACATTTAAAAAACTTTTTATGGTTGAATGCTAACCCCCATTTATCTTTAGACAGAATAGGTTTATAGAGAATATCCCCCACAAAAACTGCTGAAGAGCTTATTTGTACATAGGTTTTGTAAATAAACTAGCGTCGAAGTGTCTTTTCGCTGACAATCAATACGTTAGATGCACTTTTTTCAAAAGTGAAATGTCTGTAAAGCGTCAAATGAGATTTGCGTTTCTATATAGAAACGGAAACTTTATATCGTAGAAATGCAAACGTTGTATCGTAGGAACAGAAACGTTTCCACATAATAACGCAAACGTTTTATCGATGAAACGCAAATAGTCATCAAAAATACGGATTTAATACCATATTAATGGACTTTTGGTGAGGTGAAGATGAAGGAGTGGATATAATTATCCAAAAGCATGGTTTTGTACAAGACTAAAAGGGGTATTTAGCGCAAAAAAGCAGGGTAATGAAGTCCTGTTTTTCGGTCTTTGACAATAATTGATATAAAGCGATACAGCTAAAGCCTGTGCTTAATGCCCATTTGCTGCAAATAGGTGTGACATTGTTAGTGCCACTTTAGATGATAAGCAGGCGTTATTTCGTTGTATGCTTGGATGGAATATGCTGTAAGATACTCATGTAATGAGTGAAGGTTGGGGGAAGCACCTCTAGCGTTAATGAGATAAATAGCTACGCAGCTACGTATTTTGCTATTTATTGGTATATCAACGCATTACAAACTTATTTTGCATATTCTAGCTGCGGTAAGCTACGTTCTAGCTACGTCTTTTTTGACGTTTTACGAAGGAATGCAATGCAAAGTGGTGAAAATTGCAGTGCATAATAATTGGAACGTATTTGGATAAGATTGAAATGCGTATTGCCTATTTTGTAAATAACAGTTGAAAATGGGCTAGTTATAGTAAATAATTACAGTCTATTTTCGCCTATTTACACGCTAATTCATCGTAAAACGTCAAAAAAGACGTAGCTAGAACGTAGCTAACCGAAGCTAATAAAATGATGTTGAGAGTATGTAACAAGATGAATATCAATCGTTTGAGATATCGCCGTAGCTCCGTAGCTGAAAAAAATGAAATCGCTAGGGGAGTATTGAGGTTTCTTTGCATTAATTGAGTACTCTAATGTGTTTATTCTCTTGCAGATAACGCATATAAAGCAGATAGCGCAGAGGAATGCAGCAAGCTGCATTATTTAGCAGAGAAAGATAGTTAGTGTTGCTGTTGAGATTTTATTGTTCGTCTGCGTGAATCTGTGTAACCAGCGAGAGACATTTGGATTTTTTCTGTGCGGATTGTTTGAGTAATCTTATGTGAATATTCTCCCGCAGATAGCGCAGATGACGCAGATAGGAATGCAGCAGAGCTGCATTATTTCGCAGAGAAAGACAGTTTGGTGTGGTTAAGGCAATTTTGTTGTTTGGGAATTTTAAAATATTTTCATCTAACTTTTAAACAAAAAAGAGATTTTTACAAACGACACAGTGGTGACACTTGAATAATTGAATTTTAAAACGTAGTATGCTGATAATCAGAACGTAGACACTACGACACTGGTATTTTTGAAAAACCCTATGTGCGCGCGTGCGCGTGAGGAAGGGTGTTGTTCTAGTTTGAGGTTTGAGGTTTGAGGCTTTGTCTGCGTAAATCTGCGAGATCAGCGGGAGACGTTGGGGGCATATGTGCATTGCATCATTTAAGCATTTACGCAAATGCGCATTAGAGTATTTACTCATATCTTTGCAAGTGCATTGACAACATTGCTTTATAACTATAATCAATATCCTACGTTGTGATTAGCTAAATTTTTCATATCTTTGCAAGTGCATTGACAACTAATCTTATTTTCAGTGCAAACAAGATTATGTTGTGATTAGCTAAATTTTTCATATCTTTGCAAGTGCATTGACAACAGAAGATAGCAGAAGCACCTAATGAGGGTGTTGTGATTAGCTAAATTTTTCATATCTTTGCAAGTGCATTGACAACTAGCCACTGCTGCTGCAATAACAGAGTCTAGTTGTGATTAGCTAAATTTTTCATATCTTTGCAAGTGCATTGACAACGGCAAGTGGTATGACATGATTGACAGCGGTGTTGTGATTAGCTAAATTTTTCATATCTTTGCAAGTGCATTGACAACTTCGAAGCAACAGCAGCTGGTGGAACAACTGTTGTGATTAGCTAAATTTTTCATATCTTTGCAAGTGCATTGACAACATACATTCCAATTAGAAGTTGCATCAGCAGGTTGTGATTAGCTAAATTTTTCATATCTTTGCAAGTGCATTGACAACAGTCAGGCACTAGCGGGTAGCGATTACTTGGTTGTGATTAGCTAAATTTTTCATATCTTTGCAAGTGCATTGACAACAGAAACGGTCAAACAATATCGTGAGCTGCGTTGTGATTAGCTAAATTTTTCATATCTTTGCAAGTGCATTGACAACGCCGAGGTAGAACCTATGAAGGCTTTTATTGTTGTGATTAGCTAAATTTTTCATATCTTTGCAAGTGCATTGACAACGCTATCCTCTATTACTTTCTGCTGTTCCTCGTTGTGATTAGCTAAATTTTTCATATATTTGCAAGTGCATTGACAACTAATGAGTCATTGAGAAAATAACTATACCCGTTGTGATTAGCTAAATTTTTCATATCTTTGCAAGTGCATTGACAACAATGGAAAAGGTATATTCTCGGCCTTCATTGTTGTGATTAGCTAAATTTTTCATATCTTTGCAAGTGCATTGACAACTACAAGTTGAAAGAGGATAAAGTTGATGAGTTGTGATTAGCTAAATTTTTCATATCTTTGCAAGTGCATTGACAACGCGATTTGCTTGACGGATTTGAAAATGTTAGTTGTGATTAGCTAAATTTTTCATATCTTTGCAAGTGCATTGACAACGTGGCCGTGCAAAACATCAAGTTCTTATAAGTTGTGATTAGCTAAATTTTTCATATCTTTGCAAGTGCATTGACAACAATTAAAAATTGCAGTCTTGATGGTGATGGTTGTGATTAGCTAAATTTTTCATATCTTTGCAAGTGCATTGACAACAATGAATGCAGCGGAAGAAATTGCCAAGAGTTGTGATTAGCTAAATTTTTCATATCTTTGCAAGTGCATTGACAACACTTTGCCACGACGTCGTGCGGCAACGACCGTTGTGATTAGCTAAATTTTTCATATCTTTGCAAGTGCATTGACAACAGTAACCTTCAATGCGGTTAGTGACTCGTAGTTGTGATTAGCTAAATTTTTCATATCTTTGCAAGTGCATTGACAACGAAATGCAAGAAAAGTACGCAACGCTTCTGTTGTGATTAGCTAAATTTTTCATATCTTTGCAAGTGCATTGACAACTATATGGTACGCCTATTGATATTGATAGCGTTGTGATTAGCTAAATTTTTCATATCTTTGCAAGTGCATTGACAACTGTTCGTAACTTGCATAAGAGCAGTTACTTGTTGTGATTAGCTAAATTTTTCATATCTTTGCAAGTGCATTGACAACATAAAATCGAAGAAAACGCGACATTATATTGTTGTGATTAGCTAAATTTTTCATATCTTTGCAAGTGCATTGACAACAGCTTAATACAAATGATGCTCACATATTGGGTTGTGATTAGCTAAATTTTTCATATCTTTGCAAGTGCATTGACAACTCTGATTATAAACAGACATTGAGACATTATGTTGTGATTAGCTAAATTTTTCATATCTTTGCAAGTGCATTGACAACGCAATCATCTGAACCTTGCCGTCCTCATCGGTTGTGATTAGCTAAATTTTTCATATCTTTGCAAGTGCATTGACAACTTGATTCTTGTATATTGTTGTAAATCAATGCTTTATGTAATATATTAGAAATAAAAAAAGAATCAAGATTTAAAACGGAATTTCTATATCATATAGAAATTCCGTTTTCTAAAATAATTCTAACTGCTGATATGGAGCATTGGGTTTTTGCTCTTTCTTACAATAAAAAAGCTGAATGTCGCTGAACTGTTTGTCAGTAATACAAAGAATACCAACATTACCATTCTCAGGAAGTAGTGATTTTACTCTTTTTATATGTATCTGCGCATTTTCCATACTTGCACAATGACGTACATATATGGAAAACTGAAACATTGTAAATCCATTTGCCATGATGCTATTTCGAAACTTGGCAGCTGCCTTACGCTCTTTTATTGTTTCTGTTGGCAAATCGTAAAAGACTAAGACCCACATAATTCTATATTCATTAAATCTTTGAGATAAAGGCATTTGGATAAGAAATTTTACGTAGTTCACCACTAAAGCATTTCGCTAGACTGGCTGTCGTTTCAGAAACGGCTATCATTAGCGGTCGCTTCTTGCCACCTATACTAACATCAATTATAGGTATAGATAATAAGTCACGTTTCATGTCAACAGCAAGGTCATCTGGTATCTCGTTGTATTTAGAAATAATTTCTATCACAAGTTTGTCTACATAAGGTCTGTAAGGTTCCATGATATCATCTGCCAAACAATATGCATTGTATCTGTTGTGATGGTGTATTCCTTCAACTGGCAGCAATCCACTTGCTACGAGTGCTCTTGCAACGGTAGCTCTCAAAATAGCATATCCATAATTCAATAGATTATTTGGTGGTGTGCCATCTGGATCTCTTATAAAATTAGGCATATCATTAAATATGTTCTTCCAATAATATACTGCTGCTTGAGCCTCATAATTATCAGGATCTCCGCTTTTCACATCTTTAGCCATTACATACATTCTGGCTACAGATTTTAATGTATATTGAGATAATATTGCAGCCTGATTCTCAATTTTCGCTTTAATAGTTTGTTGCCAAAGTTGTTTCTTTAAAGGTACAGAAGCATCAATCTGCTGTCTGAATCTTTCACTATATACCGTATTTCCTTGCAGCGGTAAGAGCATACCTGTAGGCATGCGCTTATCACTGCAAGAAATAAGAGCAGTATTATTATCTAGAAGAGCAGCTATAAGCCCTTGTGTAATGGTTATACGTTGGTGATCTAAAATCATAATTCCTATATCTTCTATAGGTATTGTTCTTACAGATTCTTTACGTATAGGCTCTGGTATATTGTCAGCATTCTCAACTTCAGGTAGCTTTACAACAAGTTGTTTGTTGGTAAGAGATAGGTATGCTGGATTGCCAAAATACAGTGTTTTCTTGATCATACATTTCCTTTGATTATTTTCTCTATATTACCTAATCTGTCTAAAATAAGTTTAAAACAGTTCTTTTTAATCGCAATACCATCCCAAGACTTTTCTGATTTATTATTTGAACCTAGTTCTGTTGTTTTAACTATAGGTTTAGCAACAGATTGTGGAATAAAGAAACAGTCTTTGTCAGATGATGACATCATCTTATAAATCTTTGCATTTTCCATATCAGGGACGGTACCATTCTCATCTGTCACAATAACCAAATCACCAGGAGATAAAACGAACTGAAGTTTTTCGCCTTTATCATTTATATCCTTAGCAACTGGCAAATTATTCTTCATACATTCCAACGCTTCATTAAATGGTACGCTTTCAAAAGAGCGATTCCCATCTTTATCTGCATAAATAGCAAAGAATAAATTTGTGCCCTTATCTGCTTCAACGTATTTTTTGTTTTTGTTTCCTCGCTCTCCGATAGCAAATTTCATTCCTAAAATTTCACTCTTTCTCACCTTTAGAATGGGTTTATGATCTTTGCCACCATTCAATTCTTTAAGGTTCTGATTCATTCGGATAATACCGTCAGGCGAAAAGGCTAACTTGGGATTATTATCGTTAGTTTTGAGATGATTAATTAAAATATTACGTATTCCACTATCTGTAACTGCATTGATTTTTTTCTCATCAAATGTATCATCAAGCATAACTCTAGAGGCCGACAGTTCTGGAACTTCAGGAGTATAATACACCATTACCTTTGAAATGTCCTTTTCACCCAACTTATTTTTTCTGTCCTTAAAATACTTAAGTATAATTTTGATATCAAATTTATGATATTGTTCAATCAAGTTCTTAATAGCCTTACGTATATCCTTATCAGCAATGAGATGCCAATCTGTATTCAAGGCATCTTTTAAACTAACCTTCTTTTGGGTTTGCAGACGCACAGCACCTGATACTGTGGCTTTATGCAAAGATTTGCGTACAGCCCAACTATTATTGGTATTCTGGGTAACGACTTCTTTCTTTCCATTCACATAATGTGAGTAATGGTTTGTCATCTTATTAATCACACGTAAATTCTGCTTAAAACTAACAATGATAGAATCTAGTTGTGACTCTACATCTTGTGTGAAAGTATCCCATGGCTTGATAAGTCGCCAAACATAGTTGCCATTACCATCAGTTTTATCCTTGAAACATAGTTTACTACGTAGGTCCATGCGTAAATCTGCTTTTTTATCAATAGCGGCACTATTATTGAGATAGTTAACATGATTGCGAGTAGCACAAGCTATCACGATAGCATCCATAGCATGATGACGATGGTCGATACGTTTTTTGTTGAAACCAGCGGAAAGGTCAATAGGCACTTCTGTTTGGAAATATCTTTCACCATCTTTCTCAACCCATTTGCCAAATTGTTCTGTTGATGTAATTTTATTTAATCGCTCAAATCTAGGAGCAATAATGTGATTCCACACTTGCTTAACACCCCAATCTTTTTTAAGATGTTCTGTGATAGATCCATTTGTAGCGATTACATTTATAGATGTTGCAGCCTTGTCGTTATCTGCAATTTCTCCATTTTCTCGAGTTGCTCTTACTACACTTGAAAGAATTTCTATTGTCTTGCGAGCAATATATCTGCTATCATTAAGTTGTCTTTGTATAAATGATTCTGGCACATCTTCCATTAACAACTTCTTCATTTTAAGTCTGTCTTTGGCATAATGTTCCTTTACATACTCTTCGTATTGGACTTTATCAAACACACGATGCTTACCCAATATATGGCCATGTTCAGCAACAATAAATTCATAGCCCAATCTGTTGCTTTTCAATTTATTGATTTCGCTTTCACAAATGACTTTATTACTTAGTGAATCATCAAAATATCTAGACTGAGGAATGATATGCTCGATTTCATAGGCTGGGGTAAAGAGCTTAGAAAGTGGTATCATATCGCCAGTATATGGAGATGTGTATTTCTGTTCCAACCACAATCTATATTTAATTATTTCTTGATGTGATACATGTTTAGATGTGTCTCCAAGATCCTTGATTATAGACATGAGTTCTTCGTCAGGTTCATTTGAATTAAGCACATCTGTTTCATAGATCTTGAATAATTCCATCTGAGATGGAGAATATGGTCGCACATTATCAATGTCACAGTCAGGATTGACAAACTCCTGCAATAGTCTGCGTATTCTAAGATTAGTATGTTCATTTTGGAAATTACGCTGCATATCCTTCATTCTTTTATCTTTAGGCTGTTTTAAATCGCGTCCCATCTCAACATGTATTTCGTCGATTTTGCCATATTTAGCCCAGATATCTCTTACAACACGCAACGTTTCACCTAGAACTGTTTCTACAACAGGATTACGCAGAGAGTGCTGTTTAAAATCATATTTAAGATAATATGTGATATCATCTGGTGATTTCCACATACCCACTTCTTTGCGTTTGCCATAGACAATAAGCTCAGCCAGAAATAGTGGTAGACCCTGAAAAGAGTCGATAGAAGCCAAACTGATGTTATTTTTTGCAGCTACATCATAGATTGCATTGTCAGCTTCTCCACTTATAATTATGTCAATCTTACTTCTTGTCTTAGTATCAATATCTTCCTCATGCCAATATCTACCAATACGCATAAGTGGTAGTAATCGCTTCAGAGCTTTTTCTGAATACGCACCATAATCGGCATTAAATGGTTTAATGTGGATATGATTCTCTACAAAAGATTCAGCATCAAGACCATTTTTTATTGCAAAAGTGTTGAGCGCCTTTCTTAATAGAATAGGATCATTTACTGAATATAAAATATGCCATAATTCAATTTCTTTTTTATTATACCGCTCATCGCTTTGCAATATATTGTCTTTGTTTATAATATATCTAGTCTCATTACAAGGATAGGTTTTGTCATCCTCAACATAGTTCCATCTATATAGAGAAGCGTTCTCTTTGCAAATTAACTTAACAAACTGATTGTTATTTATATCTTTGCGCATGTTAAGTTGTTCATAGAGTTTACATTGTTCCTCTCTTGTATTTATAAAGTCGCTAGTAACATCAATATCTGTTTTTAATTTTCCATTTTCCGTCTTTTCCTTCTGAATAATACGCAGATTTGAAATAAACTGCCATAGTCTGAATTCCTGATAAATTGGATGTGACTTCGGTATTACCTTGATAGGTTGCTTAATAATCTCACCTGTGTCTTTATTTACAAATTGATAATGTTCATAAGGACAGTTAGCTATTTCACTTTTTTTGCTTTTAAGTGGACGCTGATAGAAAATTATATCATCTACAAAGAAACTTGTAAAACTTGATTGGGACAACGATTGAACATGTGCCTCATTGTTATGATATAATTCTCTTACACATTGCTCATAAATAGTAGAATCGCGTAGTTCTGGTATAAATTCAGATTGCTTGTTGAGAATGTTGATTAATTCATCCTTATAATATTTGCGTTCAATTGTTTTAACAAGTTTACCTTTAACTTTGATAGTAGAGTCTGCGAGCATAGAATCATAGATATATTCACCTACTGTGATATTTCTATTATTCAAATCAGCTTCTGTTCGCTTTTTCATTAGAGTCCAGTCTCCTTCTTGAGGATCACGAAGCTTAATCTTTGGATTTCCCTCTTTATCATAAGCTACATCGCCATTCTTATCGTAAGTAGTCGTAACGATAACTTCTACATTATCTCCTATATTTCTAGGATCTACAATTCCAGTTTTTCGTTGTTTGGCGCCATTATTATAAGTAATGTCATACCAAAATAACCCTTTTTTATTCTTTACAGCATCTAACTTTTCTACATTGATAACTGTAAGCACCTTGTATTCTTCATTCTTAGATGTTGCGGTTTCATCCTCTTCTCCACGTAATTGATAATAACCACGTTTTGTATTAAAGTTGAGTAATATCCATGCTAACTCTTCTCGCTTAATTGGCCTAGTTAACGCTTTCTTTCGTAAATAATATATAGTCCAGTCGTAAGGAACTTTGCGACCATCTGCTAGAAGTTCAGGATGAATATTGTTAAAGTCTTCGAGCATTTCCTTAAATGAATCAATAAATATGAATTCATTCTTACCATTGCTATCCTTACGATAAGGCAAAAGAGGTTCGCCATGGTTTATAAACTGTCCTGGATGTTTATCGAAATCTATCTGTTTCTGAAAATGAGGAGGCAAGAAATTAAGTACATTAAGTACCCTAAGTAGTCTTTGTCTTCGAAGTTCTGCACGTTCATTTAATCTACGAATGCCTCGGAAATCAGTTCTTGAACTTGCTGCCGATTTTAAAGTACCCGATTCAAAGTCAGACATAGCTTGCGCATCCATGGGGATAATTCTACTTCCTGCTTTAACTATTTGTTTAGTGGTATTATCAACTAATGCCCATCCTATACTATTGGTCCCTAAGTCCAATCCTAGAACTTTTGTCATAATTAGTGTTGTTTTGGTTAAAATATTAGCAAAGTTAGAAAAAATATGCCATAATATTTGCTAAATACAAAATAAATATTGATATTTGTAGAAAATTTAGCTAATCACAATAAGGATTATTCCGTTGTGAAAACATTTAGGGTGGCGAGAGTCACCCATTTTTTATGCTTGTTTTTTATCTCAATTTTCAATACTTGTATACCAGTTAATAATATACTGAAGGATAAAGAGTTGAGCAATGAATTCAGTTGTTAAGTATTACTTGATAACTGCCACAGTTTACAAGTAATCAATACTATGTTCTTAACTGAAAGGGAAGAGGGAGATAGGAGCAAACGAACATGACATGAACAGACAAAGAACAAGACACATCAAATACATATTTAACAAGAGCTGTTACTTTATAAACTAGCCTTTATTAGTTACTTAGTAATTGAAGCACCGATTATTTCGGTTGCTCCAATTACTGTTAGTTTATTAATCATACTTATGTTGTTATTCTTTTAATGCTGGTTTGGCAAGGATTATATAGATTTAGAAGATTCATTCATTTTCGGATAATCAGTATAACCTTTTTCTCCAGGAGTATAATAAGTATTTTTGTCCGGTGTATTAAGTGGTGCGTCTACTTTAAAACGTTCCACTAAATCAGGATTCGCAATATAAAGAGTTCCAAAAGCTACTAAATCAGCATCGCCAGATGATATAACTTGATTGGCTGTCTCTTTTGTATAACGAACATTTGTGATGATAGTGCCTTTATAACGTTTACGGAAATGCTTTGCAACCTCTTTAATTGCTAAGTCTACTTTTGATACATCCGTAAATGGTTCTGTAAGATGGATGTAAGCTAATGGGTAATCATTTAATCTACTGATTACATAGTTATACAAATCTGTAGTTTCATCATCTACTTCAATGCCCATCATACCGTGAAGAGCAGGATTGAAACGAATTCCAACTCTTGAAAGATCAACCACAGTTTTAAGTTCGTCAAGTATTTCAAAAATTATACGAGCTCTGTTTTCTATTGAACCTCCATATTCATCGGTTCTATGATTTGAATTTTTATGTAGAAATTGCTGTAATAAGTAACCGTTAGCACTATGTATTTCTACTCCATCAAAACCAGCTTCAAAAGCATTGAGTGCGGCTTGTTTGAAATCATTTACTGTTCTTTTAATGTCGGCAATGGTCATTTCACGAGCTTCTACTGTATCTTTAAAACCTTCAAAAGTAAATACTTGTTGCTTAGGATTAAAAGAAGATGGAGCAAGTGGTTTGTTTCCATTCTGTAAATCGGGATGCGACATAGCACCTGTATGCCACAATTGTGCAAAGATAGTTCCACCTTCTTCATGTACTGCCTTGGTGGTTAACTTCCAACCTTCAACTTGCTCTTTTGAATAAATGGCTGGTACATTGATGTATCCAACTCCTTCAGGACTAATAAATGTTCCTTCGGTAATTATTAATCCAGCCGATGCTCTTTGTCTGTAATATTCAGCAATGAGTGGTGTGGCTACATGGCCTTCATTATCAGCTCTAGAGCGAGTCATAGGTGCCATTACTATTCTATTTCTTAATTGTAACCCACTGAACTTTCGCAAGTGACAAATCTGGTGCACATATTAACGTAAATTTGGAATAAAAAAGGCTTCTAAGTTTGTTTAACTCATTAAAA